>ERZ1026868.280-NODE-280-length-37190-cov-7.079601_pt1 | contig 37190 bp, 30 predicted proteins | sample MGYA00380164_ERZ1026868 | MGnify/ENA primary metagenome ERZ1026868 (study PRJEB33269, sample SAMEA4719800) | human gut metagenome | biome: human-associated habitat; feature: organic feature; material: feces | place: Cameroon | collected 2013-10 ...
GCTTGAGTGTATTGTAAAAATTGATTCTTCTCTATCTTCTTCGGAAGATATGCCGACCACGACAGAGCTTGAGTGTATTGTAAAAATTGATTCTTCTCTATCACAAAGAAAAATCATTAGAATTCTACAGAGCTTGAGTGTATTGTAAAAATTGATTCTTCTCTATCTAAACAAGGGGAAAACAAAATGACAGAACAGCTTGAGTGTATTGTAAAAATTGATTCTTCTCTATCTTTGATTAGCACAGGGAAGGAGGGGGTGCTGCTTGAGTGTATTGTAAAAATTGATTCTTCTCTATCGAAGGAGTCAGACAATCGCTTCTGGAAGACGCTTGAGTGTATTGTAAAAATTGATTCTTCTCTATCAATCTCTTGTTTTTTGTATCGAGAACTTCGCTTGAGTGTATTGTAAAAATTGATTCTTCTCTATCGAGGATCATGGCCTGGTATTCCCAGTCTCCGCTTGAGTGTATTGTAAAAATTGATTCTTCTCTATCATTGATGAATTTTTAAATAAAGGAGATATGCTTGAGTGTATTGTAAAAATTGATTCTTCTCTATCATGCGATTCCGGAAAGGTAGGGTAGGGGTAGCTTGAGTGTATTGTAAAAATTGATTCTTCTCTATCAAAAAAGATGGTAGAGTACAAACAGGCGGGCTTGAGTGTATTGTAAAAATTGATTCTTCTCTATCTCGGAAATGGCCAAAATGGAAGATTTTAAGCTTGAGTGTATTGTAAAAATTGATTCTTCTCTATCGAAATCAATGGAATAAGAGAACTGCCTCTTGCTTGATTGTATTGTAAAATTTGATTTTTCTCTATCTTCTGTCCCAGATAGTTCATGATCGTTAACGCTTGAGTGTATTGTAAAATTTGAATCTTCTCTATCTGGAGAAGATTTTTAAGATGAATGATGCCGTATGTTACGCCGTTTTTCGGGTGCCAACTGCAAAAGCCATTGTTATAATAAAGACGAATTTAAAAAGGACATGAGATAATCAATATGGAAAAACAAGAAATGATTGAAAGCATTAAAAGAAAAATTGAAGAATACGGTCAGTGCAGTCGGGCGAAAGGATGCGTCGAAACCATGGCTCAAACCAGGAAAGCAATGCAAAAAGAAGACGACTTCAAGTACTACGAGGGACAAGTCAAGGACAGGGAAAAGAATTTGGCCGTATTGCTCGACGTTATTGAGAAAATGGTGGATATTATCGCAGAAAGGAAATAGACCATAGACAAACTATTTAAAAGTATTGACGTGCTTTCTGATTATGTCAGAAATATAAATAGCAATACAAAAGGAAAGATACTATATCGAAGATTAGATTATTGATCTCAGAAAACAAGTAGTGGAAATGCTTAACAACATTTCCGGCCGCAAACACAAGAATCCATACGATTGAATATCTGGAGAAAATCCAGTTTCAAAGCAGAAGCAATTGAAAGAAGCCGTTCGCTTATTCCATCGATTTCTTGCCCTTAATTTAACCAAAACACAAAAACCAGGGAGGAATCCTTCCTGGTTTTTCATTGATTTAGAACAGAGTCCTCTGATCCGACTCCGGAAGTCCATCTAATGCATGGAGATCACGGAGAGTCTCAATCAGCTTCTCTCCGACATGTCCACGGATAGCTAAGTCCTCAACAGACTGGAACGGACCGCCTTTCTTTCTCGCTTCCACAATCTGATTCGCAACCGAAGCACCAAGTCCATCGATGCAGGTAAGAGACGGAATAATCTTTCCATGCTTCTCATCCGGAGTGAATTTCAAGGCATCGGATGTGTTGACATGCAATGGTGCAAAGGAATAACCACGGTCATACCTTTCAATCGTCTGTTCAAGGCCGTTGATAGTATCCTGCTCTGGTTTTGGAACGTTTTCTCGTCTCTGAAGACGTCCAAGAATATCATTTCGTTTATTCAAGGAAGCCTGAAGTCCTTTCCTCCTCGTCTGGATGTCATATCCATCACAGCGAAGAGTAAAGTAAGTCGCATAGTAAGCCAAAGGACGATGTACTTTAAACCAAGCACAACGGACAGCCATGGAAACATAAGCAACCGCATGTCCCTTCGGGAACCTATAGGCAATCTTATGACAGGATTCGATATACCATTCCGGAACATTGTGTTCCTTCCTGATCTTATCGAATTTTTCCTTTTTCTCTTCATTTCTGGGCTTTCCATAGAATCCCTTACGTGTGAATTCCCTGATTGCGAAAGCATCGGTATAGTCGACACCCCACTTATCATGAAGCTTGTTCCTGATATCGTCACGGCAGCAGATACAATCCTTCAAGGCAAAGTTCTGCTCCGTAATCAAATCCTCTGCGTTTCCGGCAAAGACGTTCGTACCATGGCTTAAGCCAGAGATACGGACCAAGTCGGCAAAAGAATGAGGCTTTGTCTCAATCAAGACACGGCGTCCGTTTTCTGTTCCGAATTCCGGCAAACCCAAAGCACCGGTTTGCTGCTGAAGCACATTCTTCTTCAAATGCAGAGCATCTGCAGACCAGAACAAAGACTGAGCCTCCGGATCCGAAATCGGAACCTTTTCCTTCAGCTGCCTGAAGGAAAATCCACAGAAGTCGCACTGCATTTTGATAGCCTGAGGATCGACATGACCGAGCCTATCGAACTTCAGAACGTTATCGTGAATAGCATGGAAGTCGTAATGGGTCGTCATCCAAGTCGAGTTTGGATCATCAGCCGGATACTGAACCGGAGTGAAGTCATAGGCTTCCCTGCCGGCTGGGATAACAATAACACCGCCTGGATGCTGACCTGTCGAACGCTTGGTTCCAACACATCCATTGGCAATATGATCAATCTCGGCATTACGGATCTTACTTGTATCCTTGCCCAAGGATTCAAAGTAGCCAAGGACATAACCTCTGGCGTTCTTTTCCTGAGCGGTTTGAATCGTACCTGCCTTAAAGCAGCGGTTACCCGTCTGGTTCAGCCTTTCCTTCCTGTGCTCGTGAGCAATGGACTGGAAGTCGGATGGGAAGTTCAAGTCGATATCCGGAACCTTTTCGGCATGGAAGCCTAGGAAGGTTGCAAACGGAATATTCTGTCCGTCCCTGATCCTGTCTTCACCGCATTCCGGACACTTCTTAGCCGGTAAATCAAAACCGGAGTCAATGCTCTGATCTTCAATCCATTCCAAATGATGGCAATGAGGACAGCGATAATGCGGAGGCAAAGGATTGACCTCGGTAATACCAGACCTCGTTGCAACAAGGGAGGAGCCGACAGAGCCACGGGAACCAATCAAATAGCCCTGGGTATTCGACCAACGGACAATCAAAGAGGACAACCAGTAAATAACGGAATAACCATTGGAAACGATACCATCGAGCTCAATCTTCAATCGGTCTTCGATGAGCTTCGGAAGAGGATCTCCATACCTTTCCTTGGCGGTTTTATAAGTAAGGTCAATCAGCCTCTGTTCGCAGCCCGGCCTAGACGGCGGATAAAGCTTATCCTTCGTCGGCTTGATGTCACCAGAAATCCTATCTGAAATCTTTTCCGGATTATCAATAATGATTTCTTCTTCTAATGCAGTATCATCAAGGAAACTGAAGCATTCCATCCTCTCATCTGTTGTACGAAGATGTTGGCTAGGATTCGGGAGCGGATTATGATACCACTTCTGTTTGACCTCCTCTGAAGCATTATCGTATGGCTGCAAGCAAAGAGGATGTCTTGCTCCTTTCAGTCCCTTGGCAGAGATAAAGACATCGCGGTAAATCTTATCCTGCGGATTCAGATAATGGCAGTCGCCGGTAGCACAGACAATCTTTCCGTTTTCTTTTCCGGTTTGGATGACATCCTTAATAATCTTCTTAACTTCATCCATCGATCCAATTTCGCCTTTATGGATCTGATAGATATAGTTCTCAGGCGGCTGTACCTCAATGAAGTCATAGAACTCCATCTTCTTAGCCAGGTCTTCTTTGGATTTATTCCTAGCTGCTTCCCAGACTTCACCATTCAGACACCCCGATCCGATAATCAGGTTCTGGCGGTATTTGGCAAGGTAACTCTTCGGAGTATAAGGGGTCTGGTCTTTTCCGATATAGATCGTCGAAGACTCTGAAATAACACGGTATAGGTCCTTTAAGCCATCCCTGTTCTTTGCATAGACCGTGCAGTGATAAGGATGAGAAGTCAAAAGCCTTTCTTTTGTAACAGGAAGGTTCGCTAAATCCTTATGCCTCTTCACTTCCGGATTTCGAATATTCAGCTCGGATAACCTAGAGGAGAAAATCGTAGCCAAATGGGCAGCATCGTAGTTTGCACGGTGTGCTCCTGTAGAATCAAAATCAATTTGAAGCCTGCGGGCTAAAGCCTCCTCACGATGGCTACGCCTATCTGGATAAAGATAACGGGATAAAGGAAGAGTATCAATAACCGGATTCTTCAGTTTCTCCCTTCCATTGTTCTTCAAAGCTTCATTGATGAAATCAAAGTCGAAGGCAGCATTGTGTGCCACAATGATGCTGTCGCCGAAGAATTCCTTGATATCATTCAGTGCCTGCTTAATTGGTTTTCCATGGTCAACCTGTTCCTGGGTGATATGGGAAACATTGATAGAGAAAGAGGAAAGTTTCCTATCCGGATTGATGAAGAAATCAATCTGATCGAGAATCTGTCCGGCTTGATCCCTCTTAACAGCGCCAAATTCAATCAGTCGTCCATAACGGCAGGAAAGTCCAGTTGTTTCGGTATCGAACACGACAAAGGATTCCTGCTTCAATAAGCGGTCAGATGGATTGTAGATATAATTAAAATGGTCTTCCAGCCTGAAAAGCTCGCTTCCATATAAAATCTTAAGACCTGTTTTCTTAGCTGCTTTCTGAGCTTCCGGGAAGGCTTGGACAACACCATGGTCCGTAACTGCTATTGCCTTCCATCCCCAGTCCTTTGCTGCCTTAGCATAGTCTCCGATAGAGGCTACACCATCGAAAGCAGACCTTCGGGTATGGAGATGAAGTTCGATTCTCTTTCTTGGATACGTGTCTTTTCTTGGTTCATCCGGTGGAACTACCTTGATCTGATCAATGGATACAATCAGTTCGTTACGAGCGAACTTATCATAGGTAGGCTGTCCTTTGACCTCAATCTTGACACCGACATCGTATTTCAATAATTCTTCCTTCGACCTTCGCTTACCTTCGAATAAGTTAGCAGCAATCGAATCAGAGCCATCCGAAAACTCAATCCGGCGGATAGTAGTCCTTTTTCTTGTCTGGCGGTCTTCAATCTTAAAAATCGTTCCAGAACAGATGACTTTCCGGAAGTTTGTAATATCTTTTAATTTACAGGGCTGGTAGTTCCTATTGATTTCCTTGTTCCGTTCCCTTCGTGCTTCTTCGTTTAAAACTGTCTTTTTATAATTCTCGCTTCGTTTCTTCTCAAAGTCGTCATTATAATCGACCTTTTCCTGTGTCAGGATATGATAAGAGGAAGTAATCGAATCCAGGAAGTTTCTAAGCCATCTTGTTTCTTCATCAATCTCCGAAGCACCCGCTGCAGAAGTGTAGAAGAACACTGCCTTCTTCTCTTCCGGAGAGAGGTAGAGATCATCTAACCTAGTGAATCCTTTTGCTTCCTTGATCTCCTCTAATAAACGAGGGAAATAAAGATCCTCATCTGGATAATCAAAAGAAATGACAATACCAAAACCACCTCTTGCCGTAAAGGAAGACACCGTATCAAAGAATAAGGTATAAGCAGAATAATCCAAATAATGCGGGAAACGGATTTTACCGATTACCCGATTGGATTCCTTTTCACAGTGGCAATCCAAAAAGGAGCCCTCTTCAAAAGGCTTTAAGTCTGCAATACCGATTTTTGTCAGGAAACGTCGAAGAAGGTCATCCATATGGTACAAATCCTCGCCTATCTATTTTAAGACATTCCAAAAAAGAAGCAATATCCAGTCACCAATCCTTTTGATTTAAAAATATTTTTCTTCAAAAAGTCCCGTAAACAAGGCACTTTTTAAATATATTAAAAATTATTTAGCACTCTACACTTGAATTTGCTAATTCTTTGAATATAATACTCTTAGCACTCAAAGAAAGAGAGTGCTAAGGAAATAAATTAAAAGGAGGCAGTTACCATGTCTGAGGAAATTAAAAACGAAAAGAAGAATGTTCAGGTTCAACAGAAGGAGAACCAGGTCCAGAGAAACAACGAAGGCTTCGGTTTAAACGGATATCATCCGTTCTGGTCTTTGTTCAACGACTGCTTCTCTGACGAAGAGCCGAGCAATGTCAGGAAATCCGATATCATCGAAGATGATCAGGGCTACAAGCTCGAAATCGAGGTTCCGGGAGTCGATAAGAAGAATATCCGTCTCTCCTTGGATAAAGGATATCTCTCTGTCAATGCCCATATTGTAAAGAACAACAATCAGGAAGGCGGCAAACGGAAGTATCTCCATTCGGAGCGTTATGAGGGTTCCTTCACCCGTAGCTTCTATGTCGGCAATGACATCAAACGTTCAGATATCGAAGCCACTGTTAACAATGGTCTTCTTCTTGTCCGTATCAAGAAACCGGCACAGCAGAGCGAGGAACAGAAGTACATCGAAATCAAGTAATTTCTAGCTAAGAAAAAATCCGTCTGTCTTAGGGCAGACGGATTTTTGTTTGTTAACAACTTCTCAAGTGAAGAAAAGGCCGCTTTTAAGAGGCGGCCTTGTTTTTATCGGATAATAATATCTTTTACGATGAGCAGAACGGCAAGAAGCCTCCTGACGGCAAGGCCGATGCCATTCGCAATTGCCTTGAACTTTGACGGTGCTTTCTTTCGGGTAATGCTTTCACCAAGAGCAATCCTTGTCTGCCATCCATCCAGTCCAGGCAAAGGGAGAAGGTTGAAGCAGCCGAGGTTCAAAGAGATATAGCCCCAGAGGAACCTGGCCTGAGCGAGGCTTCCGGATTCGACACCGCTTGTGGTAAGACGATAGACGGAGACAATACCGCCGACATTCTTCCATCCATTTGGAGTAAAGAGAGAGCCAAGTGCAGAGTAGACGCCGACAAACCTTTGTCCAAAGGTCTGATTGGCACCGACAAAGGCCTGAGAGAAGGAATAGCGCATGGTATCCCGCCAGTTGGAAATACCAAGGATATCAAGAGAGAAGCTGCCATCTTTGATGTTTTCCGTAACACCGGCTTTGATGTCGATGGTCTTCCTCTTTGTTTCATCGGTTTCACCCTCTTCCAGATACTGGATATGGAACCTTCGATAAGAGTTCTTTGTCAGTTCCGTTCCTTCAAACTCATTCGGAAGGGTGAACTGTTTGTTCGCACTCGTCGAATAGACGTTTAAGGAAGCATAGCTGATAGAATTGAACAGAACATCATCATAGCTTCCCGTATCCTTCCCGTCTTTGAACTGAAGATAGGAGGTCAGTTTCTGACGGTTTTCAACCTTTGGAAATTCAATGTCGACATCGTCTCCGTTCTGTTTGTGAACGTGATAGGTCTGATAAAGATAGTAGATCTGATCACCGCTCTTGAGTCCTGCTTTGGATGCTTCATAGTTTTCTACAACAGTAACCTTGTTTGTCTCATAGTTGTTGACCTGATGCGGAGTGATATAGGAGACGAAGAAGAGAAAAATAGCAAGTAAGAAGTTCCTTGCAATACCGGCAAGCCTGATTGCAATCTGCTTAGCGTGGTTTGTTCCAGTCAGTGTCCGGTTTTCCGGGATACGTACGCCATCTTCGGTGCCTTCCCTGTCTTCTCCTGCCCTAGAGACATAACCTCCAAAGGGTAAACAGCGAAGCGCAAACTGGGTTTCCCCTTCTTTGTACCTAGGCTTACCATCGGCATCAAAGACTGGTTTTCCGTCTTTTTTGACCTTGTGTTTGAATTTGTGTTTGAAGATAGCAGGTCCAAAGCCAATGGAGTATTCGAAGCAGTAGACTTTGCATAGCTTAGCAACGGCAAGATGTCCGGCTTCATGGATACAGACAACAGCAGAGAGACAGACGAGGAAGAGAATAATATAGAGTATTGTTTTTAAAAACTGTGGCATGTTTTTCCTTTCTGTTTATCAATGACTTCCTTAGCAAAAGAATCTGCTTGTTGAAGAATCGAATCCAGATTTTCTTCATTCAGCTCCTTTGTCTTAGGAAAGTGATTTAAAGTATAAGATAAACACTCCTGTATGTCTAGATAAGCAAGCTTATGGGAAAGAAATTCTTGAATAGCTAGACTGTCGACTGCATTCCTGAATATCCTTCCACTATTTCCATGAAGACGATTCCTCTCAAGAGCAAGAGAGAAACAAGGATAACGGAGAGGATCTATCTTATTAAAGTGAAGCTTCTTCACGTTTTCTTTGTCTTCTTGGCTATTTTCGTGCCTCAAGAGAGTTCCCTTAGAAAGTGCAAAGGCAATGGCAACCTTCCTATCCACTGGAGAATATTCATAGATTGTCTCTTCTTTTCCTTCTTCGTTAAGAAAGGTTATCAATGCATGGACTAAAGATTCTTTGCAGATAACGGCCTTATACTGGACAAAGTCAGGCCTAGGAAATAGCGCTTTCGCTTCCCTGATTTCAAACGCCTTATTTACCCTTGTCGTACAATCGACCGTAATCTTACTTCCCCTATTCCAGGTCGGATGTTTAAGCACCCTCTCAGGGGTAGCCTTCTTCCTATCCGACAAAGGATAGTCCCGAAGCGCACCACCAGAAGCGGTAATCCAAAGAGTTCTGATTTGATTATCTTTTATCTTTCTTCTCTTTAGTTCATTCAATAGTTTGTTCAAAGCGACGTGTTCACTGTCAACCGGATAGATATGGGAAGAAGAAGTCATCCTTTCCTTATGAATCAAAGAAGAACCAATCACGAGAGATTCCTTGTTGCAGAGCATAAGATCACGATTCAGTCGAAGAGACGTAAGAGAAGGAATCAATCCCTCATTACCCCTGATAGCATTAAAAACACATGCATTCTTGGAAGCCTTGATAACTTCTACAGAAGCATTCTTACCAGAAAAGACTGTATAGGAAGGATGGACTTTTTGGAACTCTTTTGCCTTTTCTTCGTCGACAATGCCAATATACTTCAGCTTCGGAAAATAAAGAAGAAAAGGTTCCCTCTTCTCGAATCTCGAGAAGAAGGAAACCCCGACAAGATCATAATTCAATGAGTAGCGAAGAAGATCTAAGGTCTGCCTTCCAATAGAACCAGTTGCTCCTAAAAGAACAATCGGTTCCATCATAAGAAAATACGGAATCCTTTCGAGAGAAGCAGGACAAAGAGTGCCCTGACTGCTGCATTTGTCAAAAGAGAATCAAAGCGATCAATGATACCGCCATGTCCAGGCCTGATTTTACCATAGTCTTTAATACCAACAGTACGCTTAATCAAAGAGAACAGGAAGCCGCCGATGTTTCCGATAATCGGAGACAGAATCGAAGCGATTAACAGAATCGGCCATGCCTGACCATGGAAGACACCGATTTCTTTCAGCAAAGGAGAATAACTAAACTGCCTGAGTCCAGGAAGCAAAGGAGAAGAGAAGAAAGGAACATATTCGAAGAAGGCAGTCCTAGCTAACGTAAAACCAATAGAGAAGATAGAGCCGCCGATAAATCCTTCCCAGGTCTTATTCGGAGAGACTCTCGGATTCCTCTTATGCTTGCCAAAGAGCCTTCCGGAGAAATAAGCACCGACATCACAGAACCAAGTGCCAACGGCCGTAAAGACCATCAGATAGCAGCTAGACCAACGCTGATCTAGATTCGAATGCCTTTGATAGTAGGAAGAGAACTGACTGCTCCTTCCAAAATAGCGAAGGAAGAAGATACTCTGGAATCCAAAACCAATCAGGAAGGTCCTAGTAAACAGATACGTAACATCATTCACGGAGACCTTGGAAGAGAAAATAGCAATGGAAAACAGAATCAAAAGGTAAACAATCAATCCAATTACAGTGACATATAAGGAATCCATAGAGAAACCAAACCAAGGGTCTTTAAATGGATTGTTTCCTTTTGCCCAGGACTGAATCAAGCCACCATAGGCAAAAAGGAGCCTGAAAACATAGACAATTCCCTTCCTATAGAGAGGGAATTTGTTCTTTCCGGGGGCTTCCAGCCTCTCATGGCAGGCGACAATCGTAAAGAAAGAAATCAGGAGAAAATAAAACCATCCGCCTAAAGCAACAGCTGGCAGAATAAGACAGATGAATACAACTCCTGAGATGGTTCGGACAAGCCTAGAAGTCTTGTTTTTCTCGGAAATCTGATTATGCATTTAGATGGTCTCGATGTCCTTGACCTTATTGGCTAAAAGCTTTTCAATCTCCTCAATATGCTTATCCGTAGCTTTCTGAATATCCTCTAACCTATTGTCACGCCTATCTTCCGAAAGCTCTTTGTCTTTCTTGATATCGTTGTTGGCATCACGGCGGATATTACGGACAGCGACTTTGCCTTCCTCAGCGCATTTCTTTGCCTGACGAATCAAATCCTGACGACGTTCCTCGCTCGGTGCCGGGAATTTCAGGATGATGGCATTACCATTCTGAGCAACCGTGCATCCAAGATCTGCTTTGTTGATTCCGCCAACCATGCCCTTTAAAGTAGTGGCATCGAACGGACGAACCTGCAAATCAGTCGGAGAAATAACGGAAATAGTTGCTCCGTATTTAATCGGAGACCTTTCTCCATATAAATCGACTTTGACATTATCTAATAAAGCAGCAGAGACACGGCCTGCACGGAGAGTACCAAAAGTTTCTTTTAAAGAAGCAATGGACTGATCCCTCTTTTTCGTATAAGCATCAATATTGGACATAAAATCTCCTCCTTTGAACAGAGATTACTAATCTTATTTTACTAAATAGGCAAAGGCTTTAAAAGAGCTGGATGGAAAGTTTACTTCTTATTGGTAACAACAGTACCGATATCTTCGCCATTTAAGACACGGACTGCATTCTCCGGATCATTCCTATTGAAGACACGGACATCCACAGAAGAATCAACTAATAATCCGACAGCAGTGTTATCCCTGACCTTGAGATTATCAGCAAGTAACTCAGAATAGGTAATTTTCTTAATCAGCTTAGCATTCTTATTCTTCCGCGGATCATCATCATAGACACCTTCCACACCATTCTTTCCCCTGAAGATACCATCGCAGTTCCTCTCCTTTGCACGAAGAGCAGCACAGGTATCGGTAGTGAAGAAAGGAGAACCAATGCCACCAGCGAAAATAACAACACGTTTCTTCTCAAGATGACGTAAAGCACGACGACGGATATAAGGTTCACCGCACTGGGCAACCGGGATGGAAGTCCTGACTCTTGTCACCAGTCCATGATTCTCAAAGAAGGATTGAAGGCACCTTGCATTCCTAATGGTAGCCATCCTACCCCTGTAATCGCCTGTCGTCTTTTCAATTCCAAGATTATCAGCTTCTCTGCCACGCCAGATATTTCCACCGCCAACAACCAAGCAGACCTCGGTACCAGCAGAAGCAATCTCTTGAACAATTTTATAAATGGATTCAAGATATTCCTTATCGTAAATATCTTCTTTTCCTTTTAAGGCCTCTCCGGAAATCTTAAGCAGAATACGTTTGTATTTAGGCATATGAATTATATTTTCTCCTCCCATCTATTGTAACAAAAAGGCACCCCTTTCGGAGTGCCTTTCCTTCGTTTAATGAACTACTTGCTGGAACCAGCCTGAGCAGCGACCTCAGCAGCGAAATCGTCCTGACGTTTTTCGATGCCTTCGCCAACTGCATAACGATAAGCAGAAACGATAGAAGCTCCGTTCTCTTTGAGATACTGAGCAACAGTCTTCTGTTCATCGATAACCATCGGTTCATCGTCTAAAACAGACTCGAAGAGAGTCTTCTCGACACGGCCACGGACAATCTTGTTCTTGATTGCTTCCGGCTTGCTAGCGAATTTCGGATCCTGCTCAGAAGCTTCGAGCTGGATCTTCCTTTCCTTGTCGATGACTTCTTCCGGAATATCACTCTCGTGGAGATAAGCCGGATTATTGGAGCAGACATTGAGACCAACCCTGGTTGCATTTTCGGCAGATCCGCCTTTTAAGACAATAAGGGTAGCAATCTTTCCGTTCCTGTGGATGTAAGGTCCGAAAACCTCATCATTGCTCTTCTCAACAGTGACAAGACGACGGAAGTCGAGCTTCTCACCAAGTTTAACACCAGCATCAATGAATAAGTCAGCAATAGTCTTGCCGTTCTCATCCTTTAAGAGTTTAGCTTCTTCGACAGTCTTCGGCCTGTTCTTTAAAACAATAGCGTTGACAGTCTTGACTAAAGCACGGAAAGGATCGGAGTTGGCAACGAAGTCAGTTTCGGAGTTGATTTCAATCCTAGCTGCCTTGTTTCCTTCCGTCCTAAGCCAGGCAACACCTTCGGCGGCAATACGAGTTGCAGCTTTCTTGGCCTGCTTAGCAATACCCTTCTCACGTAACCAGTCGACGGATTTGTCGACATCGTTACCATTAGCAAGAAGAGCCTTCTTGCAGTCCCTTAATCCAGCACCGGTACGTTCACGGAGCTGCTTGATTAATTCAATCCTCTCAGACATTACTTGGCTTCTCCCTTGACCTCAGCAGAAGCAGCCGGAGCTTCAACGGCTTCAGCCGGCTTTGCAGCCTCAGCAGCCTTGTTCTCGCCTTCCGGTTTGTTTCCGTCGTTGAAGCGGTGGAAGTTCTTCTTGATAAAACGTTTACGGGCAACACGTTTGCCGTTCTTACGCCTTGCAATAGCATCATCACGGAGCTTAGCACGGATGGACTTGATCTGTTCAGTCTGATCAACACCCTTGAGCCTGTCAGCCCTGGTCTGAGCAGCAGCATCGGCATCCTTGTAAGCATAGACCGGCTCTCCGCCCTTGCCTTCGACAACAGCATCAGCGAATAATCCGACGATTAAGCGGATAGAAGCTTCGCCATCATCATTGGCCGGAACTAAGTAGTCGATTAAATCCGGATCTGTGTTGGTATCACCTAAAGCGAAGACAGGGATGTGGAGCAGACGGGCTTCGGCAATAGCGTTGTGCTCGGTCTTAGGATCGACAACAACGATAGCCTGCGGAAGCCTGCGGATTTCCTTAATGCCTTCGAGGTTAGCAGATAATTTGGCTTTGAGTTTGAGACGCTCAGCAGCTTCTTTCTTCGGAAGCTTCTCTAATTCGCCGGATAACTCTTCCTGTTCGATAGTACGGAGTAATCCGATACGTTTTAAGATGGTGTGGAAGTTCGTGAGGGTTCCGCCTAACCAACGTTTTGCAACGTAGAAAGAACCAGAACGGACAGCTTCTTCCGTGACTGCCTTCTGTGCATAGGCCTTGGTTCCGACAAAGAGAACCTTACCGCCCTTGGAAACGATGTCCTTTAAGGCAAGATAGGCTACCTGCATCTGAGCAGCAGATTTGTTTAAATCAATCAGATGAAGATTGTTGCGTTTTCCGTAGATGTACTTGCTCCTCTTCGGATTCCAACGGGAAACACGATGTCCGAAATGGCATCCTGCAGCAAGCAGGGCCTTCGGAGAAACGACTGGATCTTCAGGCTTGTGTTCAATGGTCTGCCTGACATTTGCTTCGGCTTCTGCCGGAGCAGCTTCGACTTTCTTCTCTTCTTCGCTCATTTTAGAGCCTCCTTTTTGTTGAACTTCTAGATGTTTCGAGATGCCAACCCAATATGTCCTTGATAGCACTTATAATAGATAAGGCAGACATAGAGGACTAGTCAGCAAGATTCGCATCTATGGTTATAACGCCACTTTGGCGCAAGGGTAATTATATACTACACAAAAACCTTTTTACAAGGGTTACTTATCCTTATTATATGAGAAGTTCTATTTTTCCTCGTTTTTCATCTTGATAAACGCAAAGAAAACCTGTATATTAAATAAGCTTTCTTTTTGGCCCCATCGACAAGCGGTTTAAGTCACAGCCCTCTCAAGGCTGGATTCAAGGGTCCGAATCCCTTTGGGGTCACCATTGTCAATAATAGGAACTCGTACGTGTTATCGTACGGGTTCTTTTTTGTTATTATAGGAACTTAATTGTTTTCCTCTCGGATTAGTGCTTATTCTTTCACGGAAAAATGATTTGTCAGAAGATTATGAAAGTTTGTAAATAGACCTGATAAGTTTCTAATCAAATCGATTTCTTATTTTCCTAATACAAACTTTATGCCATTCTCACTCTCAATATAAGTGATTCTTGAAAAGAAGGCATCAACGCGCTATAGTTTTCCTAGTTAAAGGAGCACATATAAAATGGAAAAGAAATATACTCTTCATCCTGGATTATTTCTAGCCTACTTTATTATCTGCATTATCAATTTTGCTTTTGGTTTGATTTCAGCCATCGTCGATTGGTCAGTGTTCAGTAGTGCCGGTCTTGGTAATATCGGATGGATTGAGATTCTAGCTATCGCTATCTGTATTGGTCTTATCGTCTACGCTTCTCTGATCCTTGCTAAGACAAAAGACAAAGAAAACTCAGGAAGGAACGTTCTGCTCTATTCCAGCAACGCATTCATCTCCATCTATGGTGTAAATCTAATCATGAATATTGTATGGTTCTGTTCTCCAAACAGGGACGTCTCAGTCCCAACCTTTATCGTGGTTATTCTTATGCTTGCTACTGCTATCACTGCCCGCTGCCTCTTAGCGAATGGCTATTCCAACGTAGCAAGAATCAGGTTGATCGTCATTGGAAGGATAGCATCCGTAGCAGAAATCGTTAGCCTCTGTATGGCTGGTAACTCAGGAGCCATGAGTATTATCTACCTAATTACTTCTCTTATTTTTACAATCTTCCATGTCATCTGTTGTTTCAGGAGGAAGCCTGCGGTCCTTAATGTTGTCCCAGTAATCCAGCCAAGCGAAGGAAGCAAGGAACCCTCCCAGTCAGAAAAATGCGAGCTTCTGAGCAAATATAAAGACCTACTTGATAAAGGCGCTATAACGGAAGAAGAGTACGAGCAAAAGAAGAAAGACCTTCTTTAACTATTCTAAGTTCTATCAAGAAATTGTTTCTATAATTCCTTTTAAAACAAATTCACAAAAAATCAGGTAGCATTAAGCAACTACCTGATTTTTTATTATCCTTACTATGGAAGAATAGAGTATCAGCCTAAATAAACAAGCTGGTAAAGGAAATAGTTTTTGATAGTCTTTTCCTCGTCGGCTTTGCCATTCCTTTGTTTTATGCATTGTCATCCTATCCCATAAATTTTTAAGGAAAACCATCCAATGCAGTCAACTTATGTAAATACCAATATCCTCGCTTCTATTGCTAAAAAAGGAAATAAAGAAACGAAAGATTGTCGGCAAAGACAGCCAATCAAATCAGAAACATATCCGATACAAATAGAATATTCTTTTAAAAAAGGTATAATTGTACAGAAAGCGATACACATCATGTCAAGAAAAGAAACACTTACAAAAAACATCACTGCAAAAAAGAAGCACCACATCCTAAGAAACATTCTAATAGTCTTTTTATCCATCCTTGCTCTCTTTGCTATTGGAATCGGGGCCTATAACGGAATCAAGCATATCCGTTTCAAAGGCTATTACGAAATTGCAACACGTAGGAGAGACAATCCTGGCTTAAATGACGGATACGTTACCCAAGGACTTTGCTACCTGGAAGACGAAGATAGGTACCTAACCAGCGGATACAGGAAAGACAAGAAATCCCCGAGCCGTGTCTATTCTGTCGATAAAGACAATAAGCAGCATTATGCAGAGCTCTACTTCATCAAAGACGGTGCGGAAAAGAAATTCACTTATCATTGCGGAGGAGTCGCAAGCGAAGGAGACTATGTCTATGTCGCTAGCGCTTCGAAGATCTTCTCCTTCAAGAAATCCGATATTCTCAATTCCAACAAAGCCGTTGCCGTAAAAAGCTTCTCTGTCAACTGCGCTGCTTCTTTTGTCTTCACCGATGGTCAGTATCTTTACACGGGTGAATTCAACGATGGCAACTCTTATAAGACAAACAACACTTTCACGAACACAGACGGAGAAACCACGAAAGCCATCATCTCCAAATACAATCTCTCCGACGTAAACGAAAAAGAAAAAGGTATTCCTGTCCTTGAATATGCCATCCGGAATTCTGTTCAGGGAAGGTGTGTTACTGCCTCTGGTAAGATTGTCCTCGACACAAGCTGGGGAAGGAATCCTTCTCACTTCTATGTCTATGATGGTTTCCAGGACAAGATTGATACAAAAGACAAGGATGTCCCAGTCATCTACTTAGACAGCCGTTACCTGAAACAGGATATTGTCGGTCCATCTAGGGCAGAAGATCTCGACTACCACAACGGAAAAGTCCTTGTTGCAAGCGAATCAGCTTCTAACAAGTACATCTACGGAAAGCTGTTCTTCTACTTTTACATCAACGGATTAACCATCGACTAATCCGCCAATATCAACAAATCCGAAAAGGAGCTCCGTTTGAGAGTTCCTTTTCTTTTTGTACTCTAGGCAATGCCGTTTCTTTGTTATCGTTTTCATAATGATAAAGTCAGGGTTCATTTCACACAAGTGAAACGAACCGGATGAATTTTGCTATAATATTTACCGCTAAAAGCAAAATCAAAGCAATTTGATGACGCAAAGCTATAGGGTCTAATTTAGATAGCCAGTTGCCAAACATCTGTTATGAAAGCCAAAACCAGAAGTGTAACGATTATCCTCTCGACTTCCAGGGCTATTTTTACTCTCGCAGCATCTTTTATCTCTTCCATGGCCTGGTTTTCTGCTAGTCGCAATGTCAAAGCGAATGGCAGCGGTTTTGAAGTATCCAAAGAAAACTCAATTCTGGATTCCATTGAAATTCATACTCAGAAAGAAGGCTCCGTTTCTCCTTTTATCTTCAACGAAGAAGCCAAAGGAAAATATGTCTTTGCAGATAAGAACAGCAATATCTTGACCTATCAGCCAACAACAGAGGGCGAAGATAAGAAAATAGATATTGGAACTTATTCCGTTACCGATTCTCAAAAGGCGTTGCTCCTTGTCTATAACTTCCGACAGGATCAATCCGAAGACCGATATCATCTCACACTCAAGGCAGCCACCACCACAGCTCTCGATAATTCATTATTTGCCTTAGATACAAATAATAATCCAATCAATCTGATATCCAATAGCAACAACCTATCTTCCATTATTTCTTTCTCTGCTTTCGAATTCGAAAACAGCTATGATCTATCAACCCAAACAAGGACATTTTCTTCTTTTGCAAACTATTCTTCGACCGTAACGTATGCCCAATCCCTTTCCCTTTATAAAAGGACAGGAAAAAGGAACTCCCTTGCTCTCGTCATTACCTATAACAGCAATATCATCGAATACCTCTATTCCCTCAACCTATCCAACCCGGTCTTGAATAACGACGTCATATTATTCGATAAGACAGACTTTGTCCTTTCTTTATAGAAAACCTATGAAACATAAAACAGCTTTAATCACCAGCATCATACTCACCGGAGGAATCTTAGCCGCTATTGCTTCCTCCATAGCCTGGTTTGATCACAAGACCACGCTTACACCGGCAATCCTGCAAGGAAGCACACAGGGTGCTTATTTTGGTGGTGGAAACGGAACCGTAGACACTCCTTACCTCATCAAAAATCAGCGACACCTTTATAACCTGGCATGGCTTCAGTATCTAGGTGAATTCAATCAAACAGAAAAAGATTCCACAGCAATCGATAAACAGTACTATTTCAAAAGGGATGACTCCTTGAAGGACTCCGGACTCGATAGGAAGGATTTTGTCTTACCTCCCATTGGAACCGAAAGCAATCCATTCCTTGGAAACTTTGATGGAAACAATGTTACCATCAAAAACCTCACAGTCAGTAATAACTTCAACGATTTAAACAAACATCCTTATAATGTAACATTGGATTCGTTTCACAAGGAAAACATTCAGATTGTCGGATTTTTTGGCATCATCGGATCCCATAATACACTGAGTTATTCTTATTCCTCTGTCATCAATTCCGTTTCCAATCTTTATCTGAACAATGTAACCATCAACACATCTTCCAATAATACTTTGTGTGGTATTTTTGCTGGCTATGCTAACGCTTCGATTTCCTATTGCGGTGTCCACTATGCCACCATCAAAATCGGATCAAACGTTACAAAAATCGATGCCTTCAATAACGTCTCATCCTATACCCTGATTGGTGATTACAACCAAGACGGCTACGAATGGGAAGATAAACCAGGTGGAGATGTCGGATATGGAACAAGCACGGATATTCGTCAGCTTTATCAGACTTTAGAAAGCTTTTCCCTCCTAGATAAAGAAACTGGCGTCATAGGAAAAGGACAAGCCGTGCCATTTAAAGAGAGCCAAACTCCTACTTTATATAAGAACACCACTGGTGAGTCTTTGTCGATTTCTACATATGGAACTACACTTAGCGTCCCTTATTCAGATTCAATAACAGCCTCCGATGCAGGAAATAATATTGGCTATTACTCTGGAGAACTAAAAGCATATAAAGATAAATTTAAAGGCAAAATCAACTATGAAGGCCTAGTAAAAATCGAGAAATCCCAACTTGATGTCAATGAGAATGTCAAGAAAACAATTCAATCATCTATAGATGATACAACAAAATATGGTGATTCTTGTATCATGTTATCGGCACCAAATTATTTGGCAGATACTATTAAACTAAAAGATGGTTACACTTTAATCAAACAGGGTTGTTTAGGAAACTATCATGGAAATATTCTCATCCCTTCTAGAGCCATCTGGGTGGCGCCAATTCAGCCTGGAAATTTTGAATTTGTCGTTTTAAATCCGAATGATCAGTATGCTCGGCTAGCTATTTGGAAACTTGAAAGAAACATACCAAAACAATACGACTCTGGTTTCAAAGCCATTTCCTATGAGGATAATAATCATCTTATTCCTTGCACTATACCGCCTCAATCTTCTAAAGATGAACCCTTAACGCCTTATTATTTTGGCATTTCCGTTACTCAAAGTGATATTGACAATGGTATAGAATTTGCAATTACCAAAGGACAATTTTATTCTAAAAATGTATATATTGATTACATCGATATCGGTGCAAACGGTGGTGGTTCTACCACAGATAAAGGAAGTATTAGTAAGCTTGATTTTGTTACTGCAGATGCGAATGAAAAGCTGACTAAGCTTACGGATCCAGGTTATACAGAATCGAACTCTCTCTTCTCAATCAACGGAACCTCTTCTAGTGAATATGTATATGCTTTCCGTAGAATCAATGATTCGATTCTCTATTATGTTTCGCCTATCGGTTCTGGATTCACTATTACAGAAATAGGAACTGGAACAAAGAAGAAAACGGATAACGCTGACTGTAAATCCTAAAGAACAGAAAGGCTTTGTCTTAATCTACATAATCGGACAAGATAGTTCTCTATCTTGTCCTTTTTTCGTGTAAAATGAACAAGAGTGTATATCAAAATGGAAAAAGCATTATTCTTTGATTTAGATGGAACTTTATGGAACTCTGTCAGTTCCATTACAAAAAGCTGGAACAGGACAAGGAAAAGATTGAATCTTCCTTATTCCTTCACGGAGAAGGATATTACAAGCCATAGGGGTCTGACTCCAGAGGAGACAGCCCCGATTGCTTTCCCTGGACTAGAGGAAAAGAAAGCACTTGAGGTCTTCCGGACCTGTGTCAGAGATGAAGTGAAGTTCCTTTATAAGGAACCTGGTATCTTATATCCAGAGGAAAAAGAAGTATTAAGGAAGCTAAAAGAGAAATATCCTCTTTATGTTGTCAGCAATAGTGATGTCGGATATATTGAGAGCTACCTGGATTCCTATTCTTTTAATAATCTGTTCAAAGGTCATCTCTGTGCTGGAGATACCAATCTTCCAAAGTGGAGAAACATTCAGGTATTAAAAGAAAAAGTGAACATCAAGGAAGTCATCTATATCGGAGATACCAAGAAGGATAGGGTGGAATCTCTTCATGCCGGGGTTCTTTTTATCCATGCTGCTTATGGCTTTGGAAACATCGATCCAGATAGGAATCCAATTCATTCCATAAAGGAACTTCCAAGGAAAGTAGAAGAAGTCTTTAGCACCAGTCCTATTAAATAGTTTTTGCTTGAAATAGTTGTATCCGATAATTGTGATTCAAAGGCTGTTTTTTCTTCTTTTTTATAAATTAGCACTTATAATAATGGAAAAAGAAAGGAAATCTAACTCTTATGGCTGAACAATCACAAAGCAGTCAGAAGCCAATGAAACTGAACTACAAACGTACCAGGATCATCGGCTTTGCGTTTTTCGGTATTCTTTTGTTATGGCAGGTCTATGATTCCTGGTGTCCTACTTTCCTCACCGAGTTATTCAAAGAAGCACTCAGTGCAGAAAAAGAAGAAGATGTCCAGTATCTCGTCGGTGTCAGGAGGGCTCTTGATAACTTAACCGCTCTCATCATGCTTCCGATCTTCGGACATCTATCCGATAAGACCCATACGAAAATCGGTAAACGAAGGCCATACATCCTAGTCGGAACATTTGTTTCCGCTATTGCATTCCCGTTCATCCCTGTCTTCTTCCATTACAACAATATTATTGGTGCTATTATCAGGATGGCAATTGTTGTCTTCTTCAGGAGGATGTACCGTAATCCAGCCGTTGCTTTAAGGCCAGATAGGACTCCAAAGCCGCTTCGTTCCCGCGCCAACGGATTAATCAATATCATGGGTTATCTCGGTGGTGCCTGTGCTACCATTGTCGGTATGGTCTTTGTTCTCTCCCAGTATCTAGGCAAGAACGGAGCAACTACCTGGCAGACTGGAAACATCTGGGCTATTGAAGCTCCCTTCCTCATTGCTTCCGTCTTAATGGTTATTTCTGCTCTTATCCTCTTTATTAAAATCAAAGAAAATAAGATTGAAGCAGAAAGGGCAGAAGAAAGGAAACGCGGAGAAGAAGAAGCTGCAGTCGAAGACAAAGTCACCGATGATGCTCCAAGGAGCAAGGCCAATAAGACAAGGTTGATCCTGATTCTTGTCGCTGAATTCTTCTGGTTCAGGGCAGATAACGGCATCGGAACTTTTATGGGAAACTATACCCTTTATTATCTCAAGAGTTCCACCCGTGCTTTATCCGTTAATACGATTTTAGGCGGTGTCGGTTCCGTCATCGGCTTTATTGTCGGTGGCCTGCTTGCTGAAAAACTCGGCCGTAAATGGACCATTGTCTCTGGACTTAGCTTAACCGCTTTATCCTTAGCCTTCTGGGTCATCAGGACCTTTGCGATTCCAGTCAAGGTTCCCGCACAAGGTGAATACAATGCCTTCCCTATCTATATCTATGCCATCTGGTTCCTCAAAGGTCTTGGCATGTCCCTTGTCCACGTCAACTCCTTCCCGATGGTTGTTGAGCTCTGCTCAAGCAAGAAGATTGGTCGTTTCACTGGTTATTACTATGCTGCTTCCATGGCTGCACAGACCATTACTCCCTGCCTGCTTGGCTTGCTTCTTCTTCATCCGAACTTCGGATGGAACTATCTCCCTGTCTATGCTCTCAGCTGCAGGGCTGTCGCCTTTGTTATCTTCTTCTTTGTTAAGAACGTTAAGACAAAGAAAACAACCATCAAAAAAGGACTTGCTGCCCTTGATCAGGATGACTAACGAATGAAAAAAGAAGAATTAATCAAAGATCTGAATCCCTTGTTCTTCAAGGGATGTGCACATCGTGGGCTCCATACCAAGGAATTCACAGAAAATGGAAGGAAAGCCTTCCAAAATGCCCTCGACCACAATAGGGCAATTGAACTCGATGTCCATCTTACCAAGGACAATCAGCTGATTGTTGTCCATGACTCTGATTTAAAGAGAGTCACTGGAAAAGAAGGTATTGTAGAAAATAGGACAATCCAAGAAATCAAAGACAACTACCGTTTATTAGACGGGGAACAGCTTCCTACCTTCCAAGAAGTTCTAGGCTTAGTCAAGGAAAAGGTTCCAATGCTCGTTGAACTAAAGACCTATCAGGGAAACAATGGTCCTCTGGCAAGAAGAGCAAGAGAAGAACTAAGCAAAATCAAAGACAAGAGAAACTTTAGGATTATCGCCTTTGATCCAAGAGCCTTGATTCGCAGGAAGAAAACAAAGATCCATACTTCCTTACTGATTGCAAAGCAGAGAGAAGATGTTTTCTTCTTCCGCCATTTCTTTGACTCCGTCGATATCGAATGGGTCAGGCTGAAAGAGAAAAAAGTCAGGAATTACCAGAAGAAGCACCTTCTGAATTCCTGGACCATCAACAGCGAAGATAAACTTGAAATATCACTCCACTACGCAGACAGGATCACCTTCCAGGAACTGCCGGCAGAGTTGATCCGTTCTAAAATCGAAGAGAAAAAATAAAATCATGCCTGAAGCAAAAAGCTTCAGGCATTTTCTTTTCATGAAGTCCTTTCCTTGCTATAATGTTTTCCGCACCGGCCCTGTAGCTCAGTTGGATTAGAGCACCTGACTTCGAATCAGGGGGCCAAGGGTTCAAGTCCCTTCAGGGTCACCAGAAACAGGGTCCTCCGTTCCGGAGAACCCTCTTTTGTTTTAAAAGAACAACTACTTTTTCTTTCTCGGCTTAAGGTAATTCAGAAGGATATAGACAAGAATCAGAACAACAATGGTAAGGATCAGAACGAGATACCTTGCTAAGAAGGACACTTTGTGATCAAAGAAATAGAAATTGCAGTCCGTTGAGTTCTTTAAGCCTTCGATGAATGTATCATTCCTTCCCGCTTCCCGCCTTGCCAGAAGCACTCCGTTCAGAGAATGGTTCCGCATCAATACCGTTCCATAGACGCTTGGCAAGAAACCAGAGATGTTCTGAAGTACTTTATTAAAAGTACTAATCGGCCTATAGGCACCGCTGATGAATCCGTATCCAGCAGAGACAATCGTACCAATCGCAGCAATTTGTCCCTGACTAGTCAAGAAGAAGTTAATCAAGGAAGACAGCGCTGTTCCGAAAAGGGAAAGCAGGAAGACGTCTAGTAACAGAAGGAAGACATCCGCAGCACTCCTATACCATCCGATTATGCCAAGATAGATAAAGCAAAGAACTGCCGCACAATAGCAGATAAGAAGAGTCGAAACCAGAGTGGAGAGATAATAAGCTAAGGCAATGATGGATGGCTTAGCTGGCGAAATCCGGAAGTCCTTGATGGTTCCATTGGCCTTATCCTGAACCCTTAAGAAGTTTGAGCAGAATGCGACGGTAACACAGGATACAGCAAGCATCGAGGAGATAATCTGTGCTCCTGCAAAGCCAGAGACAATTTTGTCGGAGAGGCCTAAGGACTCTGGAATAGACTGTTTGTAGATGTTGCCAAGAAAAGTCCTATAGAGAACAAGAAGAATGGCCGGTGTAATAAGAGAAGTAAAGAACCTTCCTTTATCTTTAAAGAATAATTTGATGTTTCGTTTCCTAAGTGAGAACAAGATGCTCATTGGTTGTTTCCTCCGCTTAAATCCTTACCAGTCACGGCGAGGAAGACATCATCCCTCTTTCCTTTTGTGATTTCGTAATCCACAAAAACATCGGGATGGGATAGAATCAGTTCCGTTGCTTCTTTTGTGTTCTTTACCAAGATTCGGAAAGAGTCTTTTCTTGCCTCGTAACTATGTCCGAGTTTCTTTACCACTTCTTCTTTCGTGTTATAGATTGTTATATAGTCGCCGGTATACTTATTCTTCAGTTCAAGACAAGTTCCTTCATCTGCAATCTTTCCATCATCCAAGATAACAACATAATCCGCATCGGCAGCCTCTTCCCTATAATGAGTCGTCAGAAAGACAGTCCTATTGTCTTTCTTCCGAAGAGAGGAGATAACCTCCCACAGAGTTTTTCGCGTCTGCGGATCAAGTCCAGTCGTTGGTTCATCCAGAATTAGAATCTTAGGGTGATTCAAAAGAGCTCTTGCAACATCAATTCGTCTTCTCTGACCGCCAGAGAGCTTTCCGACTGGCCGTTTTAATAAGTTCTTAAAATCCAGAAGAGAAGAAAGCTCCTCGAGTCTGTTCTTGAATTCTTCTCCCTTGATTCCATATAAGGAAGCACGGGATTCTAGATTATCGTAAACAGAAAGACGGGAATCTAACACCGATGACTGGAAGACAACACCGAGTTCTTTCTTAATTTCATCGAGTTCCTTATCCAAATCATGTCCATCGATTTCAATCGTTCCGCTATCTTTCGAAAGCTGTCCGCAGAGAATATTAATGGTTGTGGATTTACCAGCTCCATTAACACCAAGAAAAGCATAAAGCTCTCCTTCTTTCACTCGCAAACTCAAATCTTTTACAGCCTTAACATCTGCAAATGATTTGTTCAGATGATCAACCCGGATAATGTCATTCATCTTACTGCTCCTTTCCGAAAGAAATAAAAAGTATTCCAATAGAATCTTGTCTACCTATTTGCAATTCGCATAAATCATACCATTTATAAAGTAAAAAGCAAATTTTAAATTTTCTATAGCCATCGGAGTTCAAAAGAACGGAACAGAGGATGAACCAAAAAAGGATGAATTTCATTTTTCCAAATCAAACAGATAGGTTGATTTCGTTTAACTTAGATTAACACATATCTGTTTACTGTATTGGAAAACGCTTTCATCTTATCAAACGAAGCATATTTTTAGAAAAACAGATTAAAATAAAAAAGTTAGTGTGCTGCCTTTCCATAGGCGTAAGTCCGGCTAATTAGGCCGTTCTTACGCCTATTTTCTTTTTCAAAGGAGGCATGCAATGCAAGAAAACAAAAGGGGAACAAGGAAAGAAGGAAAACTCATATGGAGTATGGGACTGCCAAGGATCGTCTCTAGGGTCCTTCAGGCCTTATACAACGTTGTGGATACGGTCTTTGTTATTAACAGGGGAGAAAAAGGAACCCTTGGAAATTTAGCTTTATCTGCTGCGTTTCCAGTTCAGATTCTTAGGATTGCAATTGGAGTAGGAACCGGTGTCGGTCTAAATGCAAAACTAAGCCGTAACCTCGGAGAAAAGAAAAACGAAGAAGCAAATCAGACTGCTGGCAATGGATTATTCCTAGCCCTCTGCTTCTATATTCTTTTCCTCCTTTTCGGTCTCTTTTTAACAAAGCCCTATAGGAAACTCAGGAGTGATAATCCCGAAGTCATCGAAAGGGGATCTGACTACCTGAGCATCTGCTGTACTCTTTCTATCGGCTCTATTGGATATGCCGTGGTCGAACGCTTTCTCATGTCTACTGGTAAGACAGGTTATTCAAGGATCTGCCAGATATCAGGTGCTTTGATTAACATTCTTCTGGATTATGTCTTTATCTACCCAAGGAACTTAGGAATCAAAGGCGCTGCCTATGCCACCATTATCGGACAGATTTTCTCCCTTCTTCTTGCCCTTATCATCCACTACATCAAAAACAAAGAAATCAACGGAAACTTCAAATATAGGAAGCCATATGGAAAAACTATCTTAGAGATCTATAAAATTGGTTTTCCTGCCTTTTTAAGGCAAGCCAGGCTCTCTGTCATGATGTTTGCAGTTCTCTTAATTATAGGAACATGCAAAGATACTTCTCTTAAAGAACTTCTATCCGGTAGTTACGGAATTTACTATAAGCTCAGGCAGATAGCAAGGTTCGCTGCTTTTGGATTATCCAATGCAACAATTTCCATTGTCTCCTATAACTATGGAAGGAAAAACAGGAAGCGAGTAAAGAATTGTACAAAGCAAAGCGTTTTAGCTACGAGGATTGTGACTTTTGTTATTACAATCCTCTATGAATCCTTAGCTGGTCCTATTAGCTCCTTATTTGCTTTGACTGTCAGTTCTTCCGCCACGGAAAAAGACGAACTCATCAACAGGTGCAAAAGGGGATTGTATATTGCATCCTCTGGATATATCTTCATGGGAATCTCAATTTCAATCCAAGGAGTATTGCAAGGATTGAATAAGGTATATTCTCCGGTTCTGATTTCCTTTTTCCGACTTCTTCTATTTCCGCTTCCGTTCTGCTTCTTATTCCTTTTCTTAGACAAGAACGGAATCCTCTTCTGGGCAGCATTCCCGATCGCAGAAGTCATCACTTGTGGTTTTTCTTTCCTTTTCCTGCATCATGCTAGGAAAAGCAGACCTCAAGCAAAAAACTGAAACCGCTTTTCTAAATAGAAGGGAGACAAAAGGAATAAAGTAATTGACGTTAAATAGTCAGTTACATTGTTATTGTTATGAGTGAAACAAAAAAGAAATCCTTTGCCGAAAGGGATCTAACCAGTGGAAAACTATTCTGGAAAATCCCTCTTTTTGCCATCCCGATGGCTTGTTCAACCGTCCTACAGCTTCTCTTCTCGACAGTCGACCTCTTCACCGTTGCAAACTACGGAGGCGGATCAAACTCCAGGTCTGCAATCGGATCCAACACCGCATTAATTAACCTGGTTGTTACCTTGTTTGTCTCCATGGCACTTGGCTCTAACGTTGCCATTGGAAACGAAAGAGGTGCCAAAAACAAGGAAAGAGCGGCCAAAGTCATGGGCAACTCCTACTTCCTAGCTATCTGTGCCGGCATTATCGTCGCCATCTTCGGATATTTCAGGACTCCAGTCCTTCTCAGATGGAGGAATACTCCAAAAGATATCTTAGAGAATTCCACCACCTACCTTCACATCTACTTCCTCGGAAGGCCGTTCTTGATTCTTTATGATTTTGGTGCTCAGCTTAGGATGGGTCTTGGAGACTCCAAACGTCCTTTGTTAATCCTTGGTGCCTCTGGAGTCATCAACGTCATCGCTGATTTTCTCTTTGTCATCTATGGACATAGGGATGTCGCCGGTGTCGCCTATGCAACTGTCATCAGCGAGGCCTTCTCTGCTCTCTTCGTCACTCTCTTCCTTGTCTTCAACCACAAAGGATTCGTACGTCTGAACATCCATGAGCTCATCCCACAGAAAGATGTCCTTCTCGAAATCCTTAAAATCGGTATTCCATCTGGATTGCAAGGTCTTGGCTTTGGAATCCCGAACGTCTTAATCCAATCTTCGCTTTATTCCATCCATGGTCTTACCTTAGCAGGACAGCTTATCAGCGATGATGAAATCGTTGCCGGAAGCGCAGCTGCCAACACAATTGAAAACTATGTCTTCGCAATTACGGATTCCTGTGCAGCAGCCTGTATCTCCTTTGTCGGCCAGAACTTCGGTGCCAAAAAAGAAGAAAACGTAAAGAAAGTCTTCTGGTACAGTCAAATCTGGATGGCAATCTTCACTTCAATTGCCGTTTGTATCGCTAGGGGCTGCTCCGAGCCTCTGTTAAAGATCTTCTTGACGAAGACACAGGATGGCGAAGTCGTCAACCAGGAACACGCTATTCTTGCCGGCCAGGAACGAAGGAAGATTGTTATTACAAGGGAAGTACTCAATGGTATCAGGGATGTCGACAGTAACTACCTGCGTGGAAGGAAACACTCTTTAGCACCAGCCCTGATTATTCTCTTTGGAGCTACGGGCAGCCGTATCCTGTTCCTTTATACGATATTCCCGATTGAAACGTTCCACACCAGGATTTGGCTCTATGCCACCTTCCCGATCTCCTGGGTTCTCATCGATTTGATTTATATTCCAATCATTCTCCATCTGCAGAAGAAATCCTTTGCGAAGTTCCATGAAAAAGAGGCAATGCCTTCTGCTCAGAGCAATTAGTTATAACTAACTCATAAAAACATAACTTTACATGCCTGTCCCTAGCTGAAAAAACAGCTAGAAACAGGCTTTTTCTTATGAAAGTCCTTTTCTTCTGCTATCACAAAGAAGTATATTTATTATAGGAAGTAATCATCTTTATGAACCAGCCAAAGGTAATTGATGTACACGAAAGCATATTCGCCCCGAATGGAAGAGAGGCGGATGATTTAAGAAGAGAACTAAAGCAGAACCATACCTTCTTATTGAATGTAAGGTCCTCTCCAGGAGCCGGTAAGACCACTTTATTGATTAATCTGATCAACCGAAGGAAATCTGATTTTGCCATCGGAGTCAGGGAAGCTGATATTGATTCCTCTGTTGATGCAATCTCCGTTGCAGAGAAGACCGGAGCAAAATCCATCCAGGTCCATACGGGAGGAAGGTGCCATCTCGATGCCACTAGGACAAAAGAAGCCATCACAGCGCTCGATGAAAAAGGACTCGACTTCCTGATTCTCGAAAACGTCGGAAATCTAGTCTGCCCAGCAGAATTCGATACCGGGGCATCCAGGAACAGGGCTCTTCTATCCATACCGGAAGGAGATGACAAACCAGAGAAATATCCCCTAATGTTCGAAAAAGCAGATGTAGTTGTCATCACAAAGAGGGATACAAAGGAATACTTCGACTTCGACTTCGGATTTGCTGAAAAATGGATTAAGAAACGAAATCCGGATTCTGTCATCATCAAAGTATCCGCTAAGAGCAATGAAGGAAGGGATGAATTAGCCAAATTCAGGAAAGAAAAAATAGAAAGGTGGAATAAATAGCCATGCCAGAGCAGTTCAAATTGAATCCGGAGACGATTTCGAAATACGAGAATGCCGTTCCTAAGAACAAAGACGAAGAGCGCTACTTCAAAAAACTGTGCAAACTAGGACAGAAGATTACCGATAACGTCACCGCCAAGCTTGGCGGTGTCAAAACAAAGGATCCTGAATTCTGGGGATTACGCGAAGTCATCTCGGAAAGAGAGTGCGACATCGCTTTAAAAAGGAAACAGCGTAAGTGGTATACCTTCGATGAGCTTTATGAAAAGAACAAGAAGGAATTCGAACCACTCGATTTCAAGAATACATTAGACCAGCTCTGTGTCCATGGTCTTATCGAATACGACTATGGAGATCATTATGATGATAATGGTCCGATCAAAGATGCTCCAAAGGAAAAACGTTTCCGTCTTTCCTATTTCGTTCCGGGCTCTGCTGAATTATTCAATTCCACGAAAGACAGAGTCGATAAGGCTCCAGCCGTTGCTTCCTTCTTCGAACGTAGGACTTTCCTCCCGCTTGAGAAAATCACCTCGATGGTCCGTCCTGGCGGTGATGGTATCGGAAGGCACGTCATCCCGGTCGAAAAAGCCATCGAAAGCAACAACGAAGCTGTCAAGCTCGAAAAGATTTCCTACTGGCTTAAGAAATACGAAGGCCATCTTTCTGCCGGTATCTGCTCTTGCCGTTATTCCCGTACAAAATTAGGGGAAGGCTGTGCCGATGATCCAAGGGATTGGTGTATCCAGGTCGGTGATAGGGCTGATTACACCGTTGAAACAGGACGTGCACACTACATCACCAAAGAAGAAGCCTTAGACATTTTAAAAAAATCCGAAGAAAACGGATTTGTCCATCAGATTACAAACATCGATGGTGAAGACCATATCTTCGATATCTGCAACTGCGATGTCAAGATTTGCAACGCTCTCCGTACTTCGCTTTTATACAACACTCCGAACAGGAGCCGTTCCTCCTACACAGCTAAAGTAGATCCGAAGAACTGCGTCGCCTGCGGCTACTGCGTAGAAGCCTGCCCAGCCGGTGCCGTCAAACTTGGTCAGAAGCTCTGCACGAAAGAAGGTCCAAGGACCTATCCTCAGGCTCCGCTTCCGGATAAAATCCACTGGGGCAAATATGCCTGGGATGAGAACTATCGTGATACCGCCCGTTACAACACCTATAAGAGCGGTACTGCTCCATGCAAGACCGCTTGCCCGGCCCATGTTCCAGTCGAAGGCTATCTCAAGCTTGCAAGCCAGGGACGTTACAAAGAAGCTCTTGCTTTAATCAAGAAAGAGAATCCGTTCCCAGCCGTCTGCGGACGTGTCTGCAACCGTAAATGCGAAGCAACTTGTACCCGTGGAACCATCGATCAGGCTGTTGCTATCGATGAAGTCAAGAAGTTCCTTGCCGATAAGGAAATCAATGAAAAAGACCGTTACATTCCAGAGAAGATCGTTGCCAAAGTCAATGGCGAATGGGATGAGAAGATTGCCATCATCGGTGCCGGCCCGGCTGGTTTAAGCTGTGCCTACTATCTTGCAACGATGGGATATAAGCCGACCGTCTTCGAGAAGAATCCTCTTCCGGGCGGAAGGAGGCGTTATGGAATCCCGTCCTACAAGCTGGAAAAGAATGTCATTGATGCTGAGATCGATGTTCTCCTTAAGCTCGGCGTTGAAATCAAATGCGGAGTTGAAGTCGGAAAAGATGTTACCATCGATGAACTGAAGAAACAGGGATACAAAGCCTTCTATGTCGCTATCGGTTGCCAAGGCGGAAAACGTCCTGGCGTCAACAATGACACTGCCGAAGGTACTACGATTGCTGTCGACTTTCTTAAGAAAGCAACCGAAGACCAGAACCAGGTCTTAGATGGCGATGTCGTTGTCATCGGCGGTGGAAACGTTGCTATCGACTGCGCTCGTACAGCTCATCGTTTCAAAGCCCAGTCTGTCTCTAGGTGCTGTCTGGAAAGCCGTGATATCAGGCCGGCAAGCAAGGAAGAGATTGCTGAGGCGGAAGCCGAAGATATCTCCATCTATCCAAGCTATGGTCCGAAGGAAGTCTTGGTCGATGAAAACGGACATGTCTCTGGCATTGTCCTGAAGAAATGTGTCCAGGTCATTGATCCGGAAACAAAGAAATTCAATCCGAAATACGATGAAACAATCACTAAAACAATTCCTTGCCGTCATATCGTCTTCGCTATCGGACAGAGCATTGTCTGGGGCGATTTGCTGAAAGACACCAAAGTCACTTTCTGGCATGGAAATTATCCTCTTGCCGACAAGTTCACTTATCAGACTGCTGATCCGGATATCTTCGTCGGTGGTGATGTCTATACCGGTCCGAAGTTTGTCATCAATGCTATCGCCGAAGGTCATGAAGCAGCAGAATCCCTCCATCGTCATGTCCACGAAAATGCATCTTTGACCATCGGCCGTGATCGTCGTTACTTCATCGAATTCGATAAATTCGATATCAAGCTCGATGACTATGACCATGCTGGACGGGAAGAGGTTAAGAACAATGACACTTCCTTTGACCAGAAGAGGAGTTTCCGTGACGGACATGGTACCTTCACCGAAGAACAGGTCAAGAAGGAAACGGCACGTTGTCTTGAATGCGGCGCCTCCATCGTTGATCCTCATAAGTGTATCGGCTGCGGCATCTGCACGACTCGCTGCCAGTTCGATGCTATCCACCTTGTCCGTGACCATCCGGAAAGGACCGATAGGCGTAGGGCAGAAGATAAGATCACTGGTTTAGCCGGCTATGCCATCAAACGTGGATTCAAGATTATTGCCAATTCCGGTTCGAAAGAAGCCAAGGAAATGCGTAAGAAACGTAAGGCTTTCAAGAAAGACAAGGAATTCGCAAAGAAGTATCCGCATACTGGTAATTCCGTGAAATACGATGCATGAACTAGGCATTGTCTTCCACATCATCAAGGAAGTTGATAAGATTGCCGAAGAAAACCACGTGGATAAAGTGACGAAAGTCACTCTCGAAATCGGAGAGGTTTCCGGCATTGTCCCCTCCTACAGGAAGGACTGCTGGGACTGGGCGGTTGAGAACAGATCCAAGCATAGGAAAGGCTGTAAGCTCGACCTTGAAGTCATCAAGGCAATCAGCTACTGCAACACTTGCAAAAAGACCTATCCGACAACAGAAACTGGTAAGAAGTGTCCTTACTGCAATGGCGATGATACCTACCTTGTTTCTGGAAACGAGGCTAGTATCAAAAACATCGAAGTCGAATAAATAGCCGCTCCCATCTGGGAGCGGTTTTTAGTTGTGTTTCTATCAATCATAACAAATTGCTTCTTTTTGCTTTATCTATTTTTCTTATTCTTTCTATGAAGCATCAATGCTGCAAATCCAGCAAGAATCATTAAACAGAACACAGCAAAGGAAAAGAAGAAGAATGGATGGAAGGCATGGCACTGGAATGGTTTAAGGATATTATCGTAATAAGGATTGATGGGTTCCATAGAATAATAGTAGTATCCTTTTGGCTTTGTAAAAGATTCCATCCTAATATTCTTATTTACTTTTGGTAAGAAGAAGAAAAAGTAGCACCTGATTCCCGTCAGTAGAGAAGGTAGAGTCTCAATCAGATTCCTGAAAAGCAAAGAGAAACTATGAGAAGCCTTCGAGAAGCTGTTTTTCTCATAAACGCTAAGAGAAGAGCGCAAAAGATTCTTTTCTCCTTTGGAAGCAAAGAAGACAAAGAAAAGATAAGCAAGGAAGAAGACAGCTGACGACAGATAATACCAGAAACTATGATCCGTATTCCCGCTTTCATGGAGGACATCAACCGGGCTCAGAATAGAATCAAATTGTTTATTTAGCTTTGTGATGGTCTTATCATCTAGAAAATAGCCAAAATCCGGGTATTCGTCTGCATAAAGACTGTAATCCGACCTAAGGATTGCCTTCCTAAGCAGACTAGAAACATGGATGATTCCATCATCTTTCTCTTCCGAAACCGTAAGTGACCTTTTTCCATTGATAAGCACCTTATGTCCCTTTGAAACGCCTGGAATTGAAAGAGCATAACCGCTACTTTCTGAAACTGAATACAGATTCGGCTTTGCAAGATGCAGATCTTTGCTAATGTCATCATATTCTAATCCGATATCAAACTTGATTTTCCAATCCGGATGACTAGCAAAACAAATGGAATCACTCGGATAAAGGATCCTTTCATCAAGGATGTTTTGAGAGCAGAAAAAGAGCATTCCATGTTGATATCCATCCAGTATGCTCTGTATTATCTTTGGCGTTCCCCCTGAAAAACAATCCTTGATTTCGTGCTCTGTTTTTTTCTGTAAAGGGTAGGATTTATCTTGAAAACTAATCTCTCCGGAAGGAAATACGGAACCAGTTTCAGAAGAAAAGAAGGATATTCCCTCTTCTTGTGTTCCGATAAAAAGAACCTGGCATTGATTCTTCTCTCCTATTTGAAGCCGGGCATTCCTATAGGGAAGTCCCTCTTTTTCTAAGGAATCCCATAAAGCTAAATCTGGCACATTGCCATTGAGAGAGTCAAGAGCAACACCATGCTCGGAAAAGACATCTCTTTCATACAGATGTTCCCGGTAATCCATTTCGCTTCTCGGTGTATTCGCTAACCCGAGAAAGAAAAGAATCCTACATCCAATCGAAAGCAGCATCTTAAAAGCTGAATAACCTTTGGCTTTATGAAAAAGATGAACAATGTTTGGAAAAACTCTCCATTGTTTTCTCGATAATGAAAACTTATCAACATCTTTGCATTGGCTCTTCACCTCAATAATCCGGTGTTCTTCAAAATATCCTTGTGCTTTCTGACTATTCCCGGAGTGGAAACAGATAGTAGAAGCTACATTTAATTCTTTGATATTCCTGTCATGATTTACAATGATAAGAAGAGAATTTTGTGCCTTCTCATTGAGAACATCCACCAAAGCAGATTTTGCCTTTTCATCCAATGAAGAAAAAGGCTCATCCAGCAAATAAGCATCGGCTCTTTTAGAAAGACAGAAAGCAATCTCTGCTTTTTGTCTTTCTCCACCGGACAAGGAAACCAATGGTTTATCGAAAAAAGAAAAACCAAGTCGCTCCGCTACTTCTTCCCTTTCTTTCTGACAATAGTCGGGTTTCAATATCCGGATATTCTTTTTGAGAGAATATTCTCCATAGAGAGAAGGCTCTTGTCCACAAGCTGCAAAGGAAAAATTTCTTTTACTGTAAAGTACTCTTCCATTCACTGGCTTTTCAATCCCAGAAAGAATTCTAAGCAAAGTAGTCTTTCCGCACCCGCTTTTTCCTTCTACTAAACAAATACCCTTTCCAAGGGTAAAACATAAGTTATGGAATAGTTCTTTGTTTGGATAAGACCTAGAGAGATTTTCAGCAGTAATCATTTTTCCTTCGCCTCATTTAACTGCTTAGTCAAATCTTTCTTGGCTAAGACCTTCCAAAGAAGAACGGAAAGGAAAAGAAGGAAGAAAAGAGATAAAGCAAGGAGAAGAAGGAGACTGAAGAAATCAAAGTGCATAATATGGATTGGAGTAAGAAGAATAGAATCATAATACAGATTGATTCCTAAAATAGTAAAGCCAACACTAACTATTCCAATCAAAGTCCCAAGTAAAACAGAAACAGAATTTGAAAGAAGCCTATCTTTAGTCAAAGAATCACGTCTTGTACCCCTGTATCTCAATAAAAGATATTTGCGTCGGTTACGGACATACCTTCCATATAGGAACACCAAATAAAACAAAAACAAAGCTCCAAAAGATGCCATACCAAACCAAAGCCATCCTAGGTATTGATCAATTTTATTTCCGATTACAGGCTTTCCATCCTTACCGACAAGATAAGGAACATAACTACCATTACTATAAATCAAAGTGGTATCAACAGAAGAAAGATAAACACTTCTGTTTTTTGCAGTTTTAGGGAATATCAGGTTTCTTTCTGCAAACCCATATGTCTTATCAGTTTGGAAGCCCTCGGGAAAAACCGCAAATGCAGTTTCAATCCTATAAGAATAGCGAAAAATAACAGAAGGGGAAGAAAAATTCCTAGAATTGTTTTTATATTCTGAAAACCGAGTTTCAAATTCTTTAGAATCCTTGGATTGATAGATACCTGAAACACGAAAATAACCGTCTACCTGGTCTGTGATTTGAATTTGATCCCCGACATCAATTTTCTGTATACGACTGCAATAATCCGAGATAAGAATATCATATGGATTCTTTGGCTTTGTTCCAGAAACAAGTTTTATAAAGGAATCTTCTTTCGGATAATCACATACACCAGATAAGTACTTTCCAAAGGGATAGGTATAGTCATAGTTATCCTTAGGGAATGTGCCTTTTGTTAGATTTCTCCATTGATAACAGCCCATCCGGATATGATTCTTCACTCCTTCGTATCCAGATTTATCATCCCCTAAAATAATATCCGTAGAATCGACCAACGATTTCTGAATTGTAGTAGTCAAAGCTGTCTTCGTACGATGAAAAGAGGAATCATAGCTCAGCTTCCAACTACCTCCTAAGCTATCAAAGAAGAGGAAAAGAAAAGAAAAAACAGCAGTAAAAGCGATTAGAAAAACATGAGAGAACTTATCAAGCAGAAAGGAAGACTTTAGGCGTAGAAAGAGAGAATCTTTTCTTAAGACACTCTGTTTATTACTATGATTTCTTTTCTCATTTCCTTTCGATTTATCTATCCCTATCAGTTTTCCTTTAGATAAAGAAATTGTCTCAAAATTCGAAATTGTGTTTGTTTCCCTTTTTTCATGGGTTACAAAAATTACCAAATGATCTTTTGAAAGCTCACTCGCTCTTTGCAAAATGATATCAGCACTCTCTTTATCAAGATTCGATGTCACTTCATCTAGAAGTAAAATATCTTTCCTTCCATAATCCGCACGAGCAAAAGAAAGGCGTTGTTTTTCTCCAGCACTAAGGGAACTCGCATTCTGATCAATACTGTCTTCTAATCCAAGAAAAGTAAGAATCTTAATTGCTCTTTCCTTGTCTTTTCTGTTATAAGGTAACAGCACATTATCAAGAACTGTCTCATCTTCCAACACAAAACTATTTTGTGAAACATAGGTAACATGATTATCTACATAATCATTTTTATTCTTGTTATTAATTAGGCATTCATTATAAAAAAGCTTGCCAGCATAAGATTCATCTTTTCCAGCAAGAATTGAAAGCAAAGTTGATTTTCCTGATCCATTTTCTCCTTTTAGGAAATAAAGACCGGTATCATCGAACGTAAAAGAAAGATTATCTAATATAGTTTCACCGTCAAACTTTTTTGTAAGCTTATCAAGGACTAACATATTAACGAATTACAAAGCGAAGATTGGTTGTCTTCGCCACGGGATAACGGCGTACCCAAGGAGTTTTTTTCCAAGCAACATTGTTCCTTTCCCAACTGATATCCAGATTTACATAATAAGGATCCGATTCGAATCCATCAATGCTATCGTGATTCTGATAAGATTTTTTGACTTTGTTTTTTCTTAGTCCAAGCCTTGCTTGGTCTTTCAAGGATGCTGAGTGACAGCATATTGACCTAATAAGAGAAAAAATAAAGGTTTTGTTCATACAGCACTCCTTGTTTGTTATTATAGTTCTTTCAATTTGAACAAAGATATAATTTTACAATTCAGGTGGCTCTATTTTTGTCATTCTGTGAAATTCCATCAAGAATCAAATGATTCACATCAATTTCCAAAATGGCACCCATTCACAAGCGTCTGCTATTTCTTTTCCGTATCCGAAATGAACTTTATTAATATCAAGCCAAAATAGAATCTGAGTGCTATCCATGAATCGTTTTCTATTCTCCTCAGAACATTCGGAAAAAGAAAAATATACGGTATCCTTATCACTCCTTGCATATTCTTCGTTAAATTCCGTTCCATCCTTATGCAAGAATCTTAGGCCTTCAAGTTCAATGCCTTCTGAACTTGAATCAAGAAGAGTCGTTTCATCTCCCTTGTAATAGATTGACATGCGTTTATAGTTGAAAATTGGAACTCCAACGCTTTCTACGGAAGACTCTCTGGGATCATCCTTGTGAAAATTAAGGGTATATTGCTGATTGGCAGAGTCAAAATTCCTTTCATAACAAAAGCCATCACTTGATATATATTCCTTGTTGAGGTTGAACGTGTATTTGCCAGCTACGACAGGGCAGACATGGAGACAGGATGTCAGGGACAATACAATCAGAGGAAGTATCGTCCTACATTTCTTTTTCATATGCATTTCTCCTTTTCATCACGAGTTAAAGGTCATAAAGACAAGTCCTATTTTTTCTCTGCGTCTAAGGAGAAATCAGATTCCAGTATTTCTATCCAGCTTGGTGAACTAGAACCAGATTCAGTCGAGTGAATAGCTATATTGCCTGGTAGAAGGAATAAAGCTAACGATAACAGAAGACTTTTCATATACCTGAACTCTTTTTTTGAAAATTATATTGTTTTATTGTCATTTCTGCCAATGCCGAGAACAGAATCAAACAAAAAAGAATAAAAATTTTTCCATCAGAACAGAAATAAATGTTACAAAAAT
>ERZ1026868.281-NODE-281-length-37109-cov-9.018109_pt1 | contig 37109 bp, 40 predicted proteins | sample MGYA00380164_ERZ1026868 | MGnify/ENA primary metagenome ERZ1026868 (study PRJEB33269, sample SAMEA4719800) | human gut metagenome | biome: human-associated habitat; feature: organic feature; material: feces | place: Cameroon | collected 2013-10 ...
TTTTGCTGGAACGCGGAGAGGATGTGCAGAAAATTATGATGTTTGATCTGACATATGAGAAGCAGATGGAGAATGCAAAGCGGGAATGGTTTAACGATGGTGTGGAAGAAGGACGTGCATCTGGAATTGCGGAAGGGACAGTCCGTCATTTAGTTACTTCCGTTGTAAAAAAGGTACAGAAGAACAAAACACTTAACCAGATTGCAGACGAACTTGAAGAATCCGTCGAAGATATTCAGCTGATCTATGATATTGTAAGGAAGCACGCACCAGAATATGATGTAGATGCAATCACGACAGAAGTTATGGAATCAAGAGAAAGCAGCGTAATGGCAACAAAGTAAATTAAGATCTATCGCTCATGCGTAATACAAGGCAGTCAATGTAAAAATTGACTGCCTTATTTCATACTGACTCGACAAAAAAGACACAACCGGTTTATACTTTTACTTCCGAGCAATGCAAAAATCTTTTTTCTGCCTTAACCGCCGAACAGCCTCACCCTGATTCCTGATTATGATTATTCCTTCGTCATGTGACCATCCTCCATCAGTTTCTGCACAGCCAGTGTCTTGTTACCCGCTAATTCCTTAACCAGTTGAACGATGGATTTCTGACTCTCATGAAGTTTTGTCTCTGCTCCTCCAAATTTCTCTTCCGCTTTCGCCAGATTTTCTTCCGCTGCTTTTGTCTTCGCACGTTCTTCCTGTATGTTCATAGCCTCCATATTCTCAAACAAATTTCCCATCTGACTGTCTCCGATCATCTTTTTCAAACAATCCGTCGCTTCTTTTACGAACACCTGCATCTTCATGAACAGTGACCAAAATGCATTCACGATAATCTGAACGATACTTATATATCAGAATTTTGTCGACACAAAAACCATAACATACCCACAAAAGCCTTGTAAAGAGTAAAATTTGAACATCTAGAAAAAGCACGTAGAAATGCGGTTCTTTACTGGCAGGAACCTTTACCTGCCCTGGGCGGGACATATAAATCATAATATCATCCATCTGGAAAATCTCCTTGAGCACATTCGAACCACAATTCTCTACACAGATAACCTTCTCCGAATGATGCAACAGATTCAGCAATGTCTTACAACCAGATGACAGGTTTCGGATCGTCCCGATTCCATATTTACTTTCAATATGATTGTCCGCCGTAACCTTCGCGTTATCTATCAGCTGCACATATTGTATATCTTTCTCTGTGAGATCTTCATTGCTTGTGTATAAATAAAAAATGCATCATTGAAAATAATCCAATCTTCACTTAGCACCTTTTTCCGTATAAATCCTAATCATCATACCCCTCCTCTGTTGACTCACACCAAATGCAATATCTAATATAACAATTATTTTTCTTCGCTCAACATCTCTTCTGTAATCTCATCCAGAAGGCGCTGTTCTTCTGCCGTGAAATTGCATTTCGCGTCCAGTGTCTTTATACGTTTCCTGGCATAAGCAAGCGCTTCCCCATCTTTGTAATTCCAAAGCTCTCTCACGTGTCAGTCCTTCCATAATTATTGCGTCACCTCACACTATAATTGATGCCACAAGAATAAGCCCTGTGCAAAAATACTTTTGCTACATCCAGACGACCTTTATCTGTGGTTGCAGCAAACTTCATCGGTCTGACAGATGGTAAAGTTAGATTTCCCATAACAACTGAGCATCCCTTCCTAGATTTCTCATGATACACACAAACAGGTTACCATCGAATTATATTTGTGATTTATTATAATAACCTTCCAAGAGGGAATCTATATACCGGTTGTATAAAATGCGCTTACTTATAAAAACCATATTCCCGCGTTATTACGATATTTACAATATTTTTTGTTATTCGCTTACTGCACACTGAACGTATACATCGTATTCTTCTGCAAACTCAGCGAATTCTCAAACGCTTTCCGAGTCACCTTCACCTCTTCGCCAAGCACCGGATCGTAGTACCGGATATGCGTTGAATTGTAGCTGATCACGAGCACATATCTGCCATCATCGATACATGCCGCAAACGGAATATCCCGATCTAAGAAATACAATGCCGTCGACAGACTGATGCCGGAGATATTGATTCCGACGCCGTTCGTGTAATCCTCGAACACCTTCTCGAACGTTCCACTCGCGATTGCATCGGGCAGTTCTAATGTACCTCCCGCGTACCCCGCACACATATACGCACAGGTAAGCAGCGACTGGCCTGCATCCGGATTCGGTGTCTCTTTGATCTCATCCGCAACTGTATTGTAGCTGTCTGCTGCCAGACAGCGGTAGATCGTATTTCCGTTGCTGTCCACGACAAGTCCTGCCTCGTCATCGACCACCCGCGTAATTGCGCTTCCGGCAGTTTCATACTCGCCGATGTAGCCCGCATTGTCAAACACATAATACGCGCCGTCACGTGTCTTCGTCTGCACCTGCATATCCTTGTAAGCGTCGGTGCTTCCGTATTTTGTCTTCCGGTAGCTTGCTGTATCCGACAGATAGAAATTCGATGGGAACACAACATCCAGAACACTCCATGCATAGGTATCATAGGTGTTTGTCGTTGTGATCATCTTGTTATTTTCTTCCTTCTTATAGGAGATGTAATCCTGATCGATCTCTTCGAAGAACTGGTTCTGCTTCCGCGCCCGTGTCAGGTAGATCGTATCCTCCCCGACAGAAGCATTCATGATATAGATGCCATCCTTCGTGTAATCCTTCTTCTGCTCGCCATTGTCACTCATGATATATAATTCGTAGAGTGGCAGGATTGCCTGGCCGTCGGATGTCATGATCACATCTGCGCTATGCGCACAGCCGTAGATCAGGTCGTTCTCCACGAACCCAAGTGCCAGCAGCAGATCACCGCTTGCGCAGGTCTTCTCATAAGTCTCTCCCGTCTCAAAATTCTGAATCATGATGGCGGTCACCTGTTCATCCTCCGCATTGTTCGGATATGCAACCAGCTTCCGGTTCGCCGATACGAGATATTTGGCAGAAGGAATGCCCTCCACGATTGCCGTCTGCGTCATATCCGCAAGCGATACCTCATACAACGTTTCATCAAGCAGATAGTAGAATTTATTCGTCTGCGCATTGTAATAGGTAAATCGTCCGGTCTCCTTCTTCATGATGTCGTAGCTCTCATCACATTCCACGAAGAACAGCTCCTGTGTCGTCATGTCTTCCGCTGAGTAATAATACAGCGACATACCATTCTTGCCCTCGTGTTTGTCGCGGTTCATATAACCATAGACTACAAAATAAATATTTCCGTCCTCGTCCATATCCGCAATGTTGATATCCAGATTCGTGTTGAGTGTCCGGGCATCCGAGAAGCTGTCCTGCGGATAACTGAAAATATTCGTCAGGGAACTGTCCCCATAGCGATACATCCACAGCTGTCCCAGACGAACAAATGCAATCGTCGTGTAATCTGCGGTCGCCACATATTCCGCCGGTTCATTTGTGACTCCCATGCTGATGCTGTTTTTATCCTTGCTGATGTAACCGCTGTCGAAGAAGCTTTCCTGATACCGGTCAAACGCAAGCAGATTCACCTTCTCCGCGCTGCGGTCATAAGTGGCGTTATAGTACTCGTCCACCTGATAATAATGACTTTTCTCGTTATTCATGGACTCCACGACATAGGACATATGCACGACAGCATACTCGTTGTCGATCTCCGTGATTGTCGGCGTAACACCTGTTACAACGACCGGCGTCAGTCCACCCCAGGTGATCTGCTCATAGGTAGCATTTAAGTCCACATGCGCCAGACTCGAGGTCGTTCCCGCCTTATCGGTCTTCAGATTATCGAATACGATATTTCCCTCGGACTCATTCACTTCCTTGACAAATGTCGTATCGTGGAAATTCATGGCATAGTCTACGATTGCTTTTGCATGCTGTTCCGGCAGATTTACTACGCGGTTATAGTACCGCACCTCGGTTCCATCTTCTGCCGTAATGATAAACACAAATACATATTCACGGTTTTGCTGCATGTCCATCCGGAAATTCACCGTATAGCTTTTCCGTCCTTCTTCCACACTGCCCGCAGCCGCATCGCCACGTTCCACCAGGGAATCTCCCGCGATACTTCGCAGCTCATAGGTAAATGTCTCGCCATACGCACCTTCATTGTCGACGAGCACCTTCACACCATGATCACTGTTTAATGGCACAATTCCATCCCGCATCAGACTGGTAGACATTACCTGGGTATATCCGCATGTCCGGTTAATCACTTTCCCATCGAATTCCAGATATACATATGGAAGTGTCGGCTCGTCCAATTCGCTGGATACACGGTTCAGGCCTCTGTTATTGATTTGATTTACCAAAAAGGCGGTGCCCACTGCTACCGCAATGAACACAAGCGCCTTGATTAAAAACCGTTTCATTCTAGAAATATTTTCTCCTTTTACGGTATCTGCACCGCCGAATATAGAATTCGTGGCAGACCATAATCTCAATCATATGAAGCAGCGTTTCATCTGCCTCCTTGTAGCTTATTTTGTCGTAGATGTTCTTCGCTACACCGAACATCGTCACTTTGTCAGGGTAAAGCGCGAACATCGGGCTTCCCTCATATTCCAGCCGGTCGCACGCATCCTCGACCATGACCAGAATCATCTTCGCGCGCATCGGATACATCGCCCGCAGGTACGCGCGGTCTTCCTCCAATTCCTGCTCATCCACTACATATAGCTCCGGGGACCGGAACTTGTGTACATAGATCTCGTCTATCTCTCTCATAGAATCCTCACATACATATCTACGCAAATAGACAATCAGTTTATGGCTGATTGTCTATCTGTTTTTCTTATTCTATGCAGTGATTTCTATATATGTGCTATATGTGCTTCCTACTCGTCGCCGAAAGAAATACCAAGGCGCTTTGCATACTTGACAATACTGTCGTCCGGTGATACATACTTGAGCTTTCCGGCAGATTCTTCCATCGGAATCGCGGTTACTTCGTTGTTGCGCATAACAACGAGCTTGCCGAAGTCTTTATTCTTGATCAGCTCAACTGCCTCTGCGCCGAACAGGCTGGAGATTACACGGTCATATGGATCCGGACTTCCGCCCCGCTGTGTATGACCAGGTACAGTCACACGGATATCCATGCCGGAATATTCCTTGATCTTATCTGCCACTTCGTATGCAACAGATGGGTATTTCTCTGCCGCTGCTGCCACAGCTGCCTTACGCTCCTTCTTCGGAAGCGCTGCAACCTCCTTCGAGATAGCGCCCTCAGCGACTGCAAGGATAGAGAATCCCTTCCCCTGCTTTGTTCTTCTGTCTAGTGCCTCACATACCTTTGCGATATCGTATGGGATCTCCGGAATCAGGATAATATCTGCACCGGATGCGATACCTGCATGCAGTGTGATCCAGCCTACCTTGTGTCCCATAACCTCTACAATAAATACACGGTTGTGTGAGCATGCGGTAGTATGAATACAGTCGATTGCCTGTGTTGCAACATCGACCGCACTCTGGAATCCGAATGTCATATCCGTGCCCCAGATATCATTGTCGATTGTCTTTGGAAGTCCGATCACATTCAGACCTTCCTGTGACAGACGGTTTGCCGTCTTCTGGGAACCATTTCCACCAAGTACAACCAACGCATCAAGTTTCAGCTTGTTGTAGTTTTTCTTCATCTCCTCAACCTTGTTGAGTCCTTCCGGTGTCGGCTCATCGATCAGCTTGAACGGCTGACGAGAGCTTCCAAGGATCGTGCCACCCTTCGTCAGGATTCCTGAGAAATCCGATGGATTCATCTTCACATAATTTCCGTAGATCAAACCCTTATACCCCTCGAGGAAACCATAGACTTCCACATCCTCAAATGTGTTATAAAGCCCCTTTGCCACCCCGCGCATCGTTGCATTTAATGCCTGGCAGTCACCGCCACTTGTCAACATTCCGATTCTCTTCATACTGTAACCTCCTTAATATGTGTTCCTACCACTATATCCGTAGCAGATTCCCAGATCCATCCTCGAACTACACCTTTCGTCCATGCCTGATCCGGTTACAAAACAGTTCTTCCTTCCAACGCCCGAAGCAACGTCACTTCATCGATACATTCCAGATCCCCGCCGACCGGAACTCCACTTGCGATTCGTGTCACCTTGATTCCGGATGGCTTGACCAGCTTCGATATATACATCGCTGTTGCCTCACCTTCTACACTGGAATTCGTCGCTATAATCAGTTCTTCCACATCTTCCTGTTCCAGCCGGACGATCAGTTCCTTCAGCCGGATGTCATTCACACCTACGCCCATCGCCGGGTTGATCACGCCATTTAACACATGATAGACACCCTGGTACTGTCCCACACGTTCATACGCTGCCAGATCTCGTGGTGTCTCCACAACCATGATCAGCTTATGATTCCGCTTCGGAGATGCACATACCGGGCACAGCTCCTGATCTGTGATCGTACAACAGGATTTGCAGTACCGGATATGCTTCTTCGCATCCACGATCGCATCTGCAAGGCTTTCCACCTGTTCCTCCGGCATGTTGATAATATGGAACGCCAGCCGCTGTGCAGTCTTTCCCCCGATTCCCGGAAGTCTGCCAAGTTCACCGATCAGCCGGTTTACTTTCTCTCCATAGATATCCATTAGAACGGTAAGCCTCCGCCAAGTCCACCGGTGATCTTGCCCATGGAATTCTTCTGATCCTCATCCTGCATACGGATTGCTTCATTCATTGCTGCCATGATCAGATCTTCAAGCATCTCGATATCGTCCTTGTCGACAACCTCTTCGTCGAGATGAACTTCTGTGACTTCCTTCTTGCCGTTGATCTTTACTTTGACAACTCCGCCGCCGGCTGTTGCCTCATACTCCTTATCTTCGAGTGCCTTGGTGGTCTCCTCCATCTGCTTCTGCATCTTCTGCGCCTGCTTCATCAGATTGTTCATATTTCCGGGCATCATGCCCATTCCACCGTATCCGCCTCTTTTTGCCATCTTTATATCCTCCTGATTTCTTATTGTTTTGTTTATGAAAGATCGCCACTTCCCTGTGAAATGTGCGATTACTTTTTATTTATACCGGGCAGCCCCCCGGATATCCGGATAATTGCTTCTCATAACTATCCTGTAAATGTATCCTACTCATGCATCTCGATGTCATCAAATACGATCCGGCTCAGATCCCAGTCCTTCTGCAGTTCATGCACCTGCTCCTGACCTTCTAATCTCCGGAACTTAAGCTTCACCTGACACTGTGCCATCTGCGTCAGTGTATCTGCAATCTCCTGCAGCTTATCCGGCTTCGAAAAGTACGAGATTGCCAGATCGTTCTCTTGAATATCCGCAATACCAAGCTCAAGTGTTCCGGCTTCATTTCCGGGCGTGAGCGATGCTATCTGATAATATCTGCGCACCAGCTTCATCTCCCGCTTTGCGATATCCTTCCATGCTTTTGCGATCAGAAGCAGCTCGTCGTATTCTGCCTGCGGATATTTGTCGCGCAGATTCTGCTTGATATGATCGGATGATTCCTGTGGGGTTGCCATAACCGGCACCATCGGAGCTGCTGCCCCGCTTCCCGGATTCGCAGCTGTCACGATAACCGGGTGTGCCTGTTGCTCCTTCAGAAGCTCCTTCGTCTCTTCTAATTGCTGCTCCAAGAGTGCAATTCGTTCATTCATACCTTCTATATCATACCGCATCTCCGGTTTGCACAGCTTGATGATCGCAAGCTCCAGCATAACCCGTTTGGATGTCGTATATGCGATTTTTGCCGCCGCATCCTGCAGCACATAGATGGCGTGCATCAGATGATCTTCATTTGCATCCTGTGCAAGTGCGATCATCCGTTCCTTCGTCTCCTGATTCACATCCATTGTCATGGATGGCTCCAGAGACAATACCAATATATTTCGAATAAATCCCGTAAACTCATTTACCAGCTGCAGCAGATCCTTGCCCTGCCAGATCGCATCGTCAATAATCTTCAACGCGCTGACAACATCACGTGTCTTCAGACACTCAAACAGTCGGATGTAGACTTCCACATCTACTGCACCGATTGCACTGAGTACCTTATCAAGCGTCAGCTCTTCTCCGAGATGATACGAGATACACTGTTCCAGAATACTCAGTCCATCCCGCATGGAACCATCAGCCGCCCGTGCGACATACTCAACCGCCTCTCTGGTTGCCGGAATATTCTCTCTTCCAAGCAGTTCCTGCAGACGGTCCGCTATAACCTCAAGCGGAATTCTGTGAAAATCATATCTCTGACAACGGGATAAGATTGTCGCCGGAATCTTGTGGGATTCCGTCGTTGCAAGTATAAAAATAACATACGACGGCGGTTCTTCTAATGTCTTCAGAAGTGCATTATAAGCTGCATCCCGAAGCATGTGGACCTCATCGATGATGTAAACTAAATATTTGCCGGAGGACGGAGAATAATTAACCGAATCTGTAATCTGACGGATATTGTCAACACCGTTGTTACTCGCTGCATCGACCTCGATCACGTTCATCGACGCACCCGCCGCAATTGCCTTACAGCTCGCACACTCATTGCACGGACTTCCGTTCACCGGATGTTCGCAATTGACCGCCTTCGCCATCAGCTTCGCCGTCGTTGTCTTACCGGTTCCTCTTGTACCGCAAAACAGATACGCATGGCCGACACGGTCATGGACGATCTGATTCCGGATCGTTGTCACAATATGCTCTTGTCCCTTGATTTCTTCGAATGCATCCGGTCTCCATTTCCGGTACAATGCCATATAAGACATAGGTTAAGCCTCCAACTCTATATATGGAATATCTGATCGAGCATACGGAGCGTCTTGAAATTGCCCTTCGCCGTGATCTCTCCGGACATGAATCCCTTCTGGAAACTGTTCTTACCTATAAGAATCGCCCGGATCATACTGCTGCCTGCCTTAAGCTTTACATCTGCATCTTCTTCCGGTCCATATCCACACTGAAGGTTCTGTCCGACATGTATGATCAGATTCTTCCCCATATCCGGGATGATTACCACGTAGCTTGCCGTAAATCCTGTCTCCGGATGAAAATTATTATAAAATCCTTCAACGATATCGTCCTCATATTCGCTCGGCGGCTCCGGTACTTCGTCTTCATCTCCAAGCATCTGCTTGAACATTGCCGCGAGTTCTTCGATATCCTCTTTCTGTTTCTTCACATAACCATCGTCTGCCACAAACTTCGAGAGCTGCTCGCTCTCCTGTGGTGTCAGATTGATATTGTTCTGTTTGATCAAAGTGTTCTTGACTGCGGTGTTACTCGTCGGAAGCTTGATACTCTTCTTATTGATCAGGCGATAGAAGTCCTCTGTCTTCTTCTCGATCAGTCTCAGATATCCCGGTTCCTGTTCGAGTATTTCCTGCGAATCCACATACGTTGCAAGCCCCGGCTCCGATATGCCGCCAAGCACATCCCACGCCTTACGCAGGGAAAGCTCTGCATCCTGCTCACCGTAAGCAGTCGCAACAACGACCGGCATCATATAGAGTGTCGACAGCTTTTCCTTATCCGCGTATAGCCAGCACATATCCAGAAACTGTTGCATATAGCCGCCAATTCCGAACCACTCCACGCTCGCCGCCAGAATCACGCCGTCACATTCCTTCAGCGTGTTCGGGAGCGTTGCTATCCCGGACTTGTCCTCATACATATTATATCTTGTCACTTCGACGCGAAGCTCCTGAAGCACCTGAATAATCCGATCTACTACAAAAAGCGTCGGATCTTCAAGTAGTCCACGGCCTCCGTAATACACATTTACCTTCACCGTAACACCTCATGTATTCCCTGCCATTTTATCGCATGCTACAAAAACACACACTATTACTATACCAAAAAGAGGGGGTAAATACAATAATTGCAAGGAAAAAAACCAAGTAATCAAAAAAATCTGCGCCATTTCCAATTTAAAAAATGATGCAGATTTTTTGATTTTAATTTCCTGTTTTTATGCTTCTGTTTTCTCTTCCATACGAATGCCTGACTCCATATCATCGATCAACCCATCCAAATGTTTCCGAATCTCCCGGTTGAGTTCTCTTACTTCATCGATTGTCTGACATTTGTCCGTCGCAGTTGTTATCAACCAAGTAATAAATTGTAATTGCTTATTCGTCACATCTTCTACCATACCTGTCACCTCCGACAAGCCCTTTCTCTGATTTATCCATCCACTATGTTCAAACAGAGAAAGCACTTCATTGATTCTCAAGTGTTCTTTGTGAACATAGTATACCACATTCATATATCTTTACATAGTTTTTTCTTATGAGAAATCATGCCGAATCTCTCACGAGACGAAAAACTCCTCATTCGCAAATCCAACCACATCGCCCTTCTCTAATCTTTGCTCGGTCATCGCGGGGATACGCTTCGTATTGATAAACGTCCCGTTCGTCGAATCCGCATCCTCAATATAGAGTCCATCCGGCCGGTGAAACAGCCGGGCATGCACACGGGAAATCTGCGTGGTTGTGACGCGGTAATCGGAGGTTTTGTCTCTCCCGATCGTAAGTGTGGCCGTGCCCTCCGGGATTCGGAATGGCTCGAGAGCGCCATTCGTAAGCGGAACCAGCTTCATGGCTGCAGCCCGGCTGTCACGTACAGGTTCTCCCGGCAGTTTCTGTGGTTCATCCACGCTATGCATAGCCGGTTTCTTCTGCCCGCTGTATTCCTGTACCAGCATTTCATCCACCATTCTGTATCCCTGCATCGCCGCCTGCCCGTTGTATTCCTGTACCGCTGCCTGCCCGCTGTATTCCCGCATTGCCACTTCAGATTCCTGTCCGTCTTCCTTATCCCGCACAGTCATAATTGCAAGCACGATCAATGTAAGCAGCCATACGATTCCGAATATCGCAGTTCCGGTCGTCCCATCGAAGAATAAATATTTGATGATCAGCGCCAGCGCTGCACCTCCCGCAAGCACATACAGGAAAAAACGTTTGGAAAATATCGTATCTTCCGCCATATACACCTCCGGCTCCGCCTGCCTTCTGTGATAACGGTTTCCTCCTGTCGGTGCGCAGTCCGTGCCTGTTCGCTGCTGCCACGCAATCTCCTCTTTCACGTCCGTTCCGTCTGCATGCGTTCTTTCACACGAACACTCGGGTTCCGTATACTGCTTGCCGATATTACCAATATACGACGCTAACGCCGGGAAATCCTTCCACTCATCTGTGAGAATCGCATGGCATTCATATAGGAACCGTTCCCCGGTCTGATCACTATGATCAAACCGGGGCATAAGAATCTCCAGGAATTCCCGCAGCTGCTCCCTGACCGGATGATCATACCCCGGCACGCACATCACCTGCACCATCTCCTTTTCCGTATCATAAAATATATATTCTGCCCGGAGTACAAGATCTGCCGGGTCAAGAAGATAGCCTTCCGTCTGTTCCACGCAGGCGCAGATCTGCTCCATCAGCCTTCGGAACAACGAACCATCCATACGTTTTGACTGCAGCATGGCCTGCAGATTGTAGCACTGCCCCGTATTATGCGAGATCCATACCTCGCCATCCGAGCAAAGCACCGAGGACGGAAGAATATAAGATATCTGATTCTCTGTCAGCATCTGTAACTGATAGAGCCTTCCCTGTGCTTCTAACTCCGGCATCGTACCGACCCGTGCATCCAGATAATGATAAATCCCTTTATTCGCAAATGATATTTCCATATAACTGCCACCTTCTAAGTCTACTGCTGCACACATCCATTTCCGTGATAAACACGTGCCCATCCTGTGTGTAAATATAATTGTTCTTCTCCAGCTTCCCCGTTTCTTCCGGTATAGGAATCGTCCCTTTCTGATAGGTATAAATCGTACAATACCCGTCCTGCTGCGTCCGTCCGTCTGTTACAGTATCCAGAAACAGCCATAGCACCAGTACCAGTATCCCGAATATTACAGGCATGACCAGACTCATCTCTACAACCGAGCTTCCTTCATTTCCCATTTTTCTACGCTGACTGCCCTTTGACATATTCTTTCTTCGTCTATTATTCTTCCAGAACCTCATATTTTCTTCCCTTCTTCCACCATATTCGCCGACCGCGCATATACCCTGCCTTTTTCGCTCCGGCCGGTCATCTGCCCCTCGCTCCGGCTGCCTGTCTTCCGTCCGTTCCTGCCTCCAGTCTGCCAACCGATCAATAGGATGAGCACCGGGAACAAGGAGCAAGCTCCGGCACTTCACTTTTTTTCTTCCGGTAGATACTTCGTTTTAATCCACTGCAGGAGATCCGGCTGTGATAACAATCTCCTTCCCCCGTGACAAATACACGTTCCCCGATCTGATCCCTGCCACAGAAATGACACGCCACATACCCTTGTTCTTGTGCAGCCGGCAGGCTTTCTGCCTGTATGCTTAAGGTAAGATAGGTACACCGCCTCGTCAGATGGTATACGGACTGATTGTCTGTCACATAAACATACGGATCTTCCAAATCCGCGGAACCATCCGTATCATCTTCCTTTTTATCTCCCACATACGCACGCTTCCGGATCCGGTAACTGCGCGTTCCCGCATATTTTGTCTGGTAGCTCACATGCAGCTCGATACAATTTTCTTCATCTGTCATGGTACTTCCAAGGAAACTCACCCCTCCCGTCCCACCTTTGATATAGCGCGCAACCGTATCCTTCTCATCGACATACCCCGGAAACTTCATATATGCGACCGCCACGTTACACGTATCCAGATACGAAAGCTCCGCCATATATTCCACTGTCTCTGCCGCCGCCTCATACACAAGCGTCTCCGCAAGCACACTCTGAAACGCAAGATACAGATATACCATCGCAAGCAGGAACAGCGGAACTGCCAGGGATGCTTCAAGTGCCGCGCTTCCTTTGTTTGCATTTTTCTTTAGTCGTTCCTTCAAATCTTCAATCCTCTTTCCCCGATATCGCTTCCTGAAGACCCCCCAGCTGCACAATATAAAAGAAGAATGCATGAAATTGTCGCCTTGGCCAGCGCACCCGGAGAGGTGTTTACTTTTATTTCTGGGGGAATCCTCAGGAAGCAATACCCGGTATGTTCCTGTCATTTGTTTCTCAGTAATTTCCTTTCTGATGAAAATAATATGTCCATCCATCATAACTGCACGAAAAATCCGCTTCTAATCCGACCGCAGCATTTCTTATCCGGAACTCCGCGTTCTCCTGCATCGCATTGATCTGCATCAGATCCAGCATGCGGAGCTTCGTCTGTTCCATATGTATCAGCTCAAGAATCGTAAGATATGCCTGATAGTCCAGGCCTCCATCCACATCCTCTGTCTCCTGCGACAGACTCTCACTGATATGATCGATATCTGTGATCCAGTTTTCCGATGTCTTAGCAAATGCAGCCTTCTTCCCATCGAACAACACCCGCGTATCCGCGATTGCCTCGATATACGCCCAGCATCCGGCGAGCAGATATTTGACTGCCGGAATCAGGTAAGGTGCCGCTGCCGCAATCGATGTTGCCAATGTTGTAAGCTTCGACATCTTATCCGCCTGTCCACACAGGCTGACATAGTTGATCGGAAACCGGATTCCTATGATGCGGTGCGCCACAGACCTCAGGTTTTCATAGTCCGACCTTTTCCCTGCAATCAGATATTCCTGTTCATACATAAGCACTGCCGAATCATTTTTCGTCTCCAGATATGAGTTGAACACCTCCGCAGCATATAACGCTTGTGTCCCTGTATCTGTGAGTGCATCCTGCCAGCTGCCTAGTACCAGAAGGCCATTCATCATACCTGTCATATCATCAAACCTCCGGTCAACCTCCTTAAAATCCGTAAGCAGACTGCCCAATCTGCTGCTTGGTACATCTATAAATTCTGCCTGTGCATCGGACACCGTCTTATCTCCCGGTAAAACAAGATTCAATATTGCACTGCTTGATAACCGCTTCGTATAATCCCGCGGATCATCCGCATCTTTCATCTTATCAAGCATCTCCTGCCCGTTTGATGCCTGTGTTCCGTGTTCTGTATCCTGCCCGTTTGATGCCTGTGTTCCGCTTCCTGTATCAGGTGTTCCACTTCCGGTCTTCCCTTCCGTCTCTGCCTGCTCTCCGGCTGCCTGTTCATTCTGTGCCTCTTCCATATCCTCTTTCAGATCTGCCGGCAGTGTCCCGTCCTGTCCGCCTGTCTTCTCGCGGATCGCAGCAATTCCATCTTCTGCCAATCCGTAAACCGCATAATCCCTGATCTGTTCGTCAAACGCCACATAGCTATCATCGGATAACATATCCATATCCGTGATTGCTGCCTCGACATCCGCAAAACCTTCACCTAACTTTCCTGAGAAATAGCCAGTCAGCCGTTCCTCGATGCCAGCTTCGCCACCTCCGGCTTTTGTATCAAAGAGGAGAATATGATAATGCTCAAATATATAGCTGTTGTAGCAGGCTTTTATATCTGATATGGAGAGTCTGCCTGCGATCACAGTCTTTGATTTCGCATTGCTCTGTACTACAACCTGCAGCACAACTACGATCAAAGCCAGAAATACGCCGGTTATCATACTCATAAAAACTACAATTCTTCCTTTATTATTCATATTCTCCTCCAGACCTTCTACGAATAAACCTTCTTCGCGTCTTTGTTAATGGTCGTCCAGATCGTCTGCACTAACGCTGTAATCTGTTGCTTGAATATAATTACCATCGCAATCAGTACGACGATAATCAATATCACTTCCACAACGCCCATTCCGTCTTCCTCCTGCATAAATCGTCTCCATGCAGCCATATCAATCACACCCTTTCTACAAGCCGGTCATTGCCGGATACACAATCAAAACCATAACCAATGCAAGCAGTACAATCATTGGGAACAACAGCTTCGTAGATGCCTCCTCTCCTTTTTTCTTTGCAAGCTCCCTCCTTTTTTTGAGGGCTGTCTGCATCTCTAACTCCATCAGATTTCTGAGATCCTTCGTACCTATACGGACATGCTGTCCGAGCTGCCGGAACAGGCGGTTATACTCTGGCAGCTTCAGTCTCCGCCCCAGCTGTTCGTACACCAGCGATTCTTCACCGCCTGTCTGCAGACAATGGATTGCATATTCCAATTCTCTCTTTAAACACACGTTATCATTCAGTTCTGACATAATCTGCCTGATTCCCATCTGTACTGTCATGCCTGTTCCAAGCAGCAGCCACAACCGGTTTACCAAAAAAGGGTAGTCCCGAATCAGCGCATCGTTATCCTTTTTCTGTTGTTCCCTGTTTCTGCTATACAACACGGTAAATACTGCACCCGCCAGCATGATTCCGAGGAAAAGGCACTGCATCGATGGACGCATCCCCTTCTCCCGGACCCGGATTTTCACATTTTCATATGTATCCGGCAATGTTACTCTGCTGTCTGTCCGCGTTTCCTGTTCTAACCGTAAAAGCATTTCCTGCACATTCTCTATCGCATCTTTCCTACGCATCTGTTGCACAACTACCAAAGGAAAATCCCGCTCGTACTTATACGTACTGTAGGACACTTCCAGACTCAGAATCACGACCTCGTGATCTTTGATCTCCTCCAAATACACCTTCCCGTAGGATGTTACAATGTCCGGTCTGTCTGACCACCAGGTGTATGTAAACACACCATCCGCATCCTCGTCCGGCAGATCAAGATCCTCCGTCACATGTTCCGGATCCGGATTTTTTCCCAATATCGCCGCTTCCAGATCGTTCCCCTGTTTTTCCGCCAGTCTGTAGAATTCTTCCTCTGTATATTCCCTTGGTTCTATTTCCATGGCATACGAGTATTCTTTGTCATCAATGGATAGTTGAATGTCTTCTGTCCTTGCTTCTCCGTCATAATCCGCACGCGGCAGCACCGCTTGTCTGTCTACACCACCAGATTGTTCCCGTACATATAAAACCTGTGCACATACGGAACTTACCAGCAAAATCACAACCACATACCGGATCCATACTTTGTATTTGCTAAAGTGAATCCGTGACAGAATCGCAAGCCCAATCGCCACGACCTGCACCACAACGCAAAACACCATATTTTACACCTCAATTCTTACTATTTTATCAATCCACCCGGCACACGCTGCAATAATAAGCATACAGATCGTCATGCAGCATCTTCCGGCTATTGTGTGGTAAAGCACCTGCATATAGGATGGATTCAGAACCCGGAAATACAGCAAAATCGCAAATGGAACTACAAGCATGATTCTTCCCTCTAACCGCTTGGCTGCAATCACCGTCTGTATCTCCGCCTCTAATTGTTCTGTCTGTGCGAAATTATCCGTCATCTGCCGGATCAGCTGGGGGATATTTCCCCCGTATACCTTGGCTGTCTCAACTAAACCTGCGAATTCCATGATCTCCGGAACCCCGCTTCTCCTGCCGAATTCAAGCAGGAGCTCTTCCAGCCTTTTTCTACAGGAAAGTCCATTGGCAAGCAATGTAAGCTCCCTGCTCATAAGCGGGTATTCCCGGTCCGCAGTCGCGCGGGCTGACAGAAACGCATTTTCCAGAGAATACCCGGCATGTAAGCCTCCGGATACGATCTCCATGACTTCCCGGAATTCCTGCTTCAGCTGTTCTTTCTTCTGCCATATCCATATACGCCTGTCCCTTCGCCAGAGCAACGGCGCCCCTGCACAAATGCTGAACATCCCCCACCAGGACCGGTAAACAAGCGCGCTCACAAGTACACCGATTCCAACGCACTGTATCCCAAGCTCCACCCAGTGCTGTGCCGTCATTGTGCATCTACGATAGTCCACAGACCACCTCCTCAAACACATCCACCATGCCGGCACTTGCCAGCTTCTCCATATGGATCAGATCATGTATCTTGCGCATGGCTCCCTGCACACGCCCATTCTTCATTCCTGTCTCCTGATACTCAAATAATGTACTTAATTTTATTTCTCCATGTTCCATACCAATTACCTCACATATCTTTACCACTTTCCGTGTCCGGTCACGCAGCCGGCTCACATGAATCACAACATCAACCGCCGAAGCAATCTGTCTGCGCACAGCCACAAGCGGTATCTCAAGTCCCATCAACACCATCGTCTCCAGTCTGAGAAGCATATCCTCTGCCGAGTTCGCATGCCCGGTCGAGATTGATCCGTCGTGTCCGGTGTTCATCGCTGCCAGCATATCGATAGCTGCCGCATCCCGCACCTCTCCGACGATGATCCGGTCCGGCCGCATCCGGAGACTTGTCTTGATGAGATCCCTAATCGTAATCTCATTTTCACCTTCCAGATTCGCCATCCGTGCCTCCAGCCGCACCAGATTCTCCACTCCCCGGATCTGCAATTCTGCCGCATCCTCGATCGTGATGATCCGCTCCTCCTTCGGCACAAAATCCGTCAACACATTCAGCATAGTTGTCTTGCCCGATCCCGTTCCTCCCGAGATGAAGATGTTGTATTTCGCCTGCACGAGAAGCTCGAGCACCTTCGCGACATCCGCATCCAGGCTTTCCAATTCGATCAGCCTCTGCATATCAATCCGCCTCTTCGGAAACCGCCGGATCGTGATGACCGGGCCTCCCAGTGACACCGGACGAGTCACAATATTGACACGCGACCCATCCTGCAGTCTCGCATCCACGATTGGACTGGCTGCATTGATCCTCCGGTTGCAGTCTCCCACAATATGCTGGATCACGGTCAGCAGACGTTCCTCGGAGGAGAACGCCTTCTCGTACCGGGTAATGACTCCCGCTCGTTCCACGAAGATATCTTCCACACTGTTAACCATGATTTCCGTGACTGTCTCATCCTCGAGCAGCTCCGTAAGAACATCGAGCCGGCGCAGGCTGTTAAACAGTTCCACCCGCAGTCCAACCTTCTCTTTGAGCGGCACATATACTTCCCGCGTCTCCTCCATGATGCATTGGTCAATAATCCTGCCAATCTCCGCATCCTCCATATCACGCGTCAGGTCTATCCGTGCCATTACATTCATCTTCAGTTTTTCACGCAACGACTGTAACTCCATATCTACCTCACATACCTGTTCACAAGTTCTTCCACCGGGCCGCCCTCCATCGGCACATACACGAGCTGTGGAATCTGCCCGCAAGCCTGGGTTACAAGCTCTGAAAAAACCGCTGTCTTGGCCATCGAGACCGGATCATTCAGCACAGGCACCATCACCCGGTCGAATGCACCGAAGATTCCATACGTCCCAACCACCATCGTTCCAATATCAAATACCACCACTTCGTAATCCGTATGCTCCCGGATTGCTTCCTGAAACCATGCGAGATCCGCTTTCTCGATCTGCCGGATATCCAGATACCCGTCCGGTGGCGGAATTGCTGTACATCCCTGTTCCATCAGCCATGTAATATACGCTTCATTTCTGCTTTTCAGACAATAGAGAAGCTGGTTACCCATATCGGCATCCGTGGATTCACAGAGTCTCTCCGGAATCCCTTCCCAGTTTACATACAAGCCCTTCGCAAACCGTCTGCATACCTCCTTTGCGAACTGCGTCTTCCCACACCGTCCGAGTGGAGAATGCACCGCATATACCGCCGGACCATCAACTGTTTTCTTCTGTCCCTGCTCTATAATCTCCAACATGCTTTTGACGAGCAGCTCCACACCCTGATACCGGAACAAAGACTTCTGCTTTCCGGTATATTCCCGCTGTTTTGCAAGCACGCACACCGGACAGATATCCGTCCAGTCCGCATATTCTTCACCCACGAGCAGAAGCTCCGGAACCGCTGTTTCCCGGAAGGCAGCATAGCTTTCCGCTGTTGTAAATGCATATAACTGCACCGGTATCGCCGCTCGCATATTCAGATATTGCATCAGCGCCCGCTGATACGCCGAATCACTATCCAACAGACAAACCTTATATGCCATATAACCTTCCTTTCCGCAGGCTGCTCCTGCACATACTATGTCAGACCGCGATCATATATATCACACACCCACACGCAATCGGGACTGACATATGCATCCTTGTAGCTGTTTTCACTCCGGCAAGCTTCTCCCATAGTCCGGCTGTACCAGATTGTTTTACCCATTCTGTGCATTCCTTCTTCCGGTTCGAATGCACAACCCAGATCAACTTCAAAACCGCTGTCACGCCTGCACAGATGCAGGTGTAGAGCAGCACCGAACCAATACCCGTTCCAACGAATGTCCCTGCCGCACTGAGCAGCTTGATATCGCCTGCGCCAAGCACCCGCGTTGCAAATAATACGAACAACACCGCAAACGGAATTCCCATTCCAATGCCCGCATCGATCATACCCTTCGCCCCATGCAGATACAGCTGCATCGCCACACCATTTACTGCCATACACAGGCAGAGCCGGTTCGGGATTTTATATGTGCTAAGGTCCGCCACGACCGCACCCGTCAACCATAAACCAAATATAATTTTCCAGATCTCGCACCTCCGTTTCCGTCTCAGTCAACGTGTAAATATCATGCAGTTTTCCAATCATTTTGTTCGTTTCGGCTTATTCATTTTCTAAAAAATGCTAAAAAAGACAGAGCTTAATAAAGGCATAGTTAATTACATAACTCTGCAAATTCTTTGTTGGGTATTTCCTTGAAAATTGTTAAAACTGGTTAAACAAATGATTGGAAAACATTATGAACGTTTTAATTTTTAGACTGTGACCAAACTACGCCAGAACAACGATTCTTGACCACAAGCCGACTATAGCATGGCCTGTGTATATTTGTAAAGTGTAAAATTTGAACATTTACGGGAGCCCGCATAAATACTAGAAAAAATGGGCAAAACTTTTTTTATTTTGCCCATGTACCCTGTTCTCTTTTTTCGATTTTCATCTTCTGGTGAAGGGTATTTAATACGTGTCGTTTGTTGCCCGACCAGAGCGGAGCGGCTAAAATATTTTTTGGACCGTCTCCGGTGACACGATGGATCACAATATCATCCGGAATGACTTCGAGACATCGGATGACAAGCTCGATATATGCATCCTCGGACAGCACTTCGAATTCTCCCGCCGCATAATCCTCATACAGATCGGTACCACGCAGCACGTGCAGCAGCTGCAATTTGATTCCAAACGGTTTTGCCTGCTGTCCACACACATACCGTACCGTCGCAAGCATATCCGCTTCCGTCTCGCCTGGCAAACCTAAGATTATATGCGTGATATATGGAATATGGTTATCCGCAAGTGCTTGAACCGCAGCCTCATAAGTGGAACGCGGGTATCCCCGGCGGATATATTCCGCTGTTTTCTCATGCATCGTCTGAAGCCCCAGCTCGATCCAGATGAATTTGCCGCGCGCAGCGTATTCTTTTTGCAGTCTTGCAAGAATCCCGATCACCGTCTCGGAAGATTCCGTTTCCTGGCTCCTGCCCCCTGCTATCGTTTCCACATGTTTCTCACTTATGGATATGCCCGGAATCCCCAGACAATCCGGTCTTGTCGCGATGCTGATTCCGACGACGGATTCCTCTTCTAACGCCTCCCGCCAGATGCGTTCTAAGTATGCCGGATCTCCATACGTGTTCGTGTATGCCTGAAAATAAATGATGAACTTCTCCCCGACTTTTTTGTGGAATTTCGCCATTCCACGCTCTATCTGCCGCCTGACATCAAGCGTTTTGCGCTCCACATCCACGCAGCTGCCCCGACGATCATATTCCTTATGATAAACCTCTGTCGATGCACCGCGCGAATCCCGCTTCGACCGGTGTTCGTACACGCAGCCATCCGCCGAAGCACCACCGTGCAAACTCCTCTGTGACCGATGTTCATACACGCAATCCGTCATCGAAGCACCAACTGCGCTCTGTCCATCCTGCCTGTTACCCCCCGCGATCGGCACTGCGAAATCGCCGCTTCCGCCGGCACTACAAAAAATACACCCACGTTCGCCAAGTGTACCATCACGGTTCGGGCAGGTAAGCCCTGCGTCGACCGCAATCTTGTACACCTTCTGTCCATAGGTGTATTTCATATATGCATCCAATGAATAATACGGCTTATCCAGCCATTTTTCCTGTCTCATAATCTCTACCACTGATAATGATGCAACTGTCCTTCTGTCTCTAATCCCGGGAAATCCAACTGTCTTAACGCCTCGTACAGTACGATACCAACCGAGTTCGATAAGTTCAGGGAACGTTCGCCCGGCATCATCGGAATTCGCACACAGGTTTCCTTATTCTGAAGCAGAATCTCCTCTGGAATCCCTCTGCTCTCGGCACCAAACATAATAAAGCAGTCATCCTCATATTTCACATCGGTGTATTTCTGCTTTGATTTTGTCGTTGCCATATAAACCTTCGCGCCCGGATTCTTCGCCAGAAAATCGTTGTAATCGTCATAGCGTGTCACATCCAGACGATCCCAGTAATCCAGTCCCGCGCGCTTCACCATCTTGTCATTTAATAAAAATCCAAGTGGCTCGATCAGATGCAGACGCACCCCCGTTGCCACGCAGGTACGTCCGATATTTCCTGTATTTGCCGGCATTTCCGGCTCATGTAATACGATGTTTAACATGTCTTTTGCTCTCTTAATCGTCCAATAAATCTCTCTAATCTTCCCATCGCCTCTTTGAGCTGCTCGATTGAGTATGCATACGAGATACGCAGGAATCCTTCGCCGCAGTCACCAAATGCCGTACCCGGCACAACTGCAAGTTCCTCTTCACGAAGCAGTCTCGTTGCGAATTCGTCACTCGTGATGCCAAACTCCTTGATGCATGGGAACACATAAAATGCGCCATGCGGCTCAAAGCACGGAAGTCCGATCTCCTCGAATTTCTTCAGCAGGAACCGGCGTCTTTGGTCATACGACTTGCACATCTTCTCGATATCTGCATCGCCATTTTTGATTGCTTCGATAGCTGCATACTGGCTCGTGGTCGGTGCACACATAATTGCAAACTGATGGATCTTCGTCATCTGATGTGCGATTACCTCCGGGGCAAGCGCATAACCAAGTCTCCATCCGGTCATCGCATATGCCTTGGAGAAACCGTTGATAACGATTGTCCGCTCCTTCATGCCCGGCAGGGATGAAATCGAACAATGCTTCTCGCCGCCATATGTAAGCTCGGAATAGATCTCATCGGAGATCACATAGATATCCTTCTCCTGACAGATCTTCGCAATCGGTTCGAGATCCTCCTTCGTCATGACTGCACCTGTCGGATTGCTCGGGAATGCAAGAATCAAAATCTTCGTCTTATCCGTGATTGCCGCAAGCAGCTCCTCCGGTGTCAGACGGAACCGGTTCTCATTTTTCAGTTCAATCGTAACCGGCACAGCACCGATTAACTGTACGCAAGGCACATAGGATACATAGCAAGGCTCCGGGATGATAACCTCGTCCCCCGGATCAAGCATGGCACGAAGCGCCACATCGATTCCTTCACTACCACCGACCGTCAGCAGCGCTTCGTTCTTGTAATTATATAATACGTTATATTTTCTCTGATACCATTTACAGATTTCCTGACGCAGCTCAATCAGTCCGGAATTCGAGGTGTAAAATGTCCGTCCCTTTTCCAGCGAACGGATACCCTCAGACCGAACATGCCAAGGTGTATCGAAATCCGGCTCACCAACACCGAGTGAGATTGCATGCGGCATCTCGCTTACAATGTCAAAGAACTTCCGGATTCCAGATGGTTTAATCTGTTCTATCGTTTTTGACAATGGATTTCTCACGGTGCGATTACCAACCTTTCGTCCTGACTTGGTGTCTGGAAAATAACACCGTGGTCTTTGTATTTTTTCAGCACAAAATTCGTGGATGTTGCAATAACATCCTCGATGATTGCCAGCTTCTCGGATACAAAATGCGAAATCTCCCGCAATGTCCTTCCCTGAATAACAACCATAAAGTCATACGCACCCGCAATCAGATAGACCGAATGAACTTCATCGAAATTTCTGACACGATCCGCAATCTGGTCGAATCCCGCTTCTCTCTGTGGTGTAACCTTGACTTCGATCATGGCCGTTACCATTTCCTCGCCAACCTTATCCCAGTCGATCATAGTATGGTATCCACAGATGATGCTCTCGTCTTCCATCGCCTTAATATCCGCTTCCACCGCGGCCTCATCCGCGCCGATCATCGCGGCGATATCCTTCACTGTCAGTCTGCTGTCGGTTTCGAGCAGCTTCAAAATTTCATTTCTCATCTTGTCTACCTCCTGTTTTATGTTTATACTGATAATGATATTTACAAAGCAGATACAAGCAATCCAACTACCATGGCGAACACAAGCACACCACAGATGATTGCCGCAATTCTCTTTGTCTTCTTCTTGTTACTGAAATCAAATAACATGGATTTTACCTCCTGAAAGGAATATTTTATGCATTATATTACAATTATCATTTGTTGTTCATTTCTGGCATTATGCTACGTTGTCTCACGGAATGTCTCCCGGTTTAAGAAAACACATGGTCAAAGCCATGAGGAGTTCCTCGAACAGGAATCAAGGGCGAATTCCGTGCGCAAGGCAGACATCTCTGCACTTCCTTATGTAGAAATCCCTCTGGACGAGCTTCCGCTTGACGCACTGTCCGCATGCGGCTATTCCGCACTTGCGGAAGAACTGCGTGCATTGGCATCTGTGAAAATACTGAATCTTTCCATGTACACCAATACAGAACTGAAGCTGATGTATGGTCCCGCCAATCTCACAGCATTATCTGACTGCGACGATGCCTACACATCACTCATCATGCTCTTAAACAAGATCGGTGCATCGCTTCTCGAAGCAGACCGGCCGGATGATGCAGAGAAGTTTCTGTCATTTGCAATTTCTATTGGCTCTGATATTACTACAAGCTATACGATGCTTGCAACCCTTTATGCCAAAAAACATGATATAAACCGCATCGATTGGCTGATTGGGAACGCGGATTCGCTCACTTCCCTATCCGGCAAAACAATCCAGAGCAATCTTCGCTCAATCAGATCCGGATTAAAATAACATCATGCTTTTCCTAACAGATAATTCATGAACTGCTGGGCAGTACGTCCGGACACACCGCCATGGGAAAGCTCCCACTTGTTTGCCTCTGCTAAAAGCTCCTGCTCGGTAAGCCCGATCTCCGGATGCTTCTTCGCAAGTCCCAGTACGATATCATTAAATTCATTTCTTGACGGACGCGAATAACTGATCGTCACACCAAACCGGTTGACCAAAGAAAGCTTCTCCTGCATCGTATCGGAACGGTGCATGCCGTTATCGGTCTCCACATCATCCCGGTCATTCCACGTTTCCTTGATCAGATGTCTACGGTTTGAGGTCGCATAGATCAGTACATTATCCGGCTTCGTCTCAAGTCCGCCCTCGATCACCGCTTTCAGATATTTATACTCTATCTCAAATTCCTCGAACGACAGATCATCCATATAGATGATAAACTTATAATTCCGGTTCTTCACATGTGAGATCACGGCTGACAGATCCTTGAACTGGTGCTTGTAAATCTCGATCATACGCAGTCCCTGCTCATAATACTGGTTGATGATTGCCTTGATGCTGGTCGATTTACCCGTACCGCTGTCACCAAACAACAGACAGTTGTTCGCTTTTCTTCCCTGTACAAATGCCTCTGTATTATCCACAAGCTTCTTCTTCTGGATCTCATACCCGATCAGGTCATCGAGCATCACCTTATCTGTGTTGTTGATCGCGATAAATTCCAGATCCTTCCCATCGTCATGGCGGATACGAAACGCCTTATTCAGGCCGAACATCCCGACTCCATACTGCTTGTAGAACGCTGTCATAATGTCAAAAATCTCATCGACACTTTCTGCCTCGCTGACACGGTCGCTGATATCACGCACCTTCTCACTGACATTCTGGTTATACATCTGTTCCTTCTTCGGCAGTGACTTGTAATTCGTGATTGTTGTGAAACAGTCAATGCCAAGATCCTTCTCAATCGGTGCAAAATCAAAATGGAACAACCGCTTGAAGATTGCATAATCATTTTTGGCAAATGCATTGACTGAGCCATCTCCTGCGCCAACCTTCTCGCAGGTAAGCGTAAATGAATTCTCATTTGTGATCAGCAAAAACGCTAGATAATCCTGCCACAGATTCCGGTTGAAGCCATAGCTTGTTGCCACATCCAAAATCCGCTTGATCTGCTGGTAAATCCGTGTGACCAATTCCTCCTTGGTACTCGTCTTCTTCTCCCATGCCTCAAAAATATCCGCCATGGAATATAAGATACTGTCTTGCCCTAAATCACGATATAAAACGAGTCCCGGTACTTCTTTGTACATGTTGTTACATCTCCTTGTTTTGTTTTTTACTGTCCGTTTTTTCGACTTTTGATTTCATTGCAAAAAGCCGCCTGCCTGTCGATTCAAGTGGGACTACATCGTCCGGCACCTGTTTATCATCAACATTAATCTCCCGTTTTTTTATTCTCCGGTACACGATTGACCGGAAATATGCATAAAGCACAGACACAAGCGGAATGAAGATAAACATTCCGACCACGCCCATCAGGTCTCCGCCGGCAATCACAGCCAGAAGCACCCAGATCGCGGGCAGATTAATGTCTCCGCCGACAAGCTTCGGATAGATAAAATAATTCTCTATAAACTGTAAAATAAAGAACAATAACACAAACCACAGCACCTGCTTCGGGTCAACAACCAGAAGCAGAAAGCATCCGATAAAAAGTCCGATAAATGCACCAAACACCGGTATCAATGCCGTGAATGCAATCAGAACGCCAATCGTAAGCGGATATTGTATGCCCGCGATTGCCATCGCAATCATAAACATGATGCCGAGGATGATACCCTCCCGGAACTGTCCGGTAAAAAACTTGGAGAATGTCGTACTTGCTATCTTACCGAACACCATCAGCTCATCTGCCGTCTTTTCCTTGAATAACGCATAGATAACAAGCTTCGTCTGCCTGCCGAGTTTCTCTTTCTGTGCCAGAATATATGCGGAAAAAATAATCCCGATAAATATATTTATGACAGTTCCAATGATGGATGAGAAAATAGAAACCGTCGCCGACATGATCTCTCCGCCGTTATCATTGAAGAACGAAAATATCTGGTCAAAATCCGGTTCAATGCCCGCAATCTTCTCCGATATTGCCGGAACATTCTTTGTATATGCAAGCGCAAGCTCCTTCACCCGGTTTACAAATCCGGGCAGAAGCTCTTTCACCTTTCCAACCGTATCCGCAACCTCCGGTACAACTACAAACAGCACAAGTGCTATAAAAAGCAGTGCCGCGATATACGTAAGCACCATGCTGATCGGGCGCCGGAACCGGTACAGGCGTTTTTTTTCATTCTTGAAGATCCCCTGTTCGATTCCACGCATCGGAATATTCAACACAAACGCGATCCCGCATCCGATCAAAAACGGAAGCAGCACAGAAAAAACCATACCGAAAAATCCGCTTATAATATGCAGATGATTGACTACAAATATCAGGAGTACCGTAAAAGTAATAATCGCAAGTATCAATTGTACCAGATGTTTTTTGTCTTTCATTCTAATCTGCTGTATCCGTCATACAGCAAGCCTCCTTCTATTCTACCGGGCAATGCTGGCTCTCGCTGTCGATCCCGGTGCCGCAGCGCCCTTCGGTACGAGCACGATCTCGATTCCCTCCAGACGTTTCGCAAGACCGCTTGTTCCACTCATCTCACCATTCTTCGCCCAGTCTAACCAACCATAACTCTGCACATGTACACGGTAATATACATCATACTGCTGTGCTGCCTGTCCGGTCAGGCGGATCCGGATTGCTTCGAGGCGCTTTGCCTGCCCGGTCGTTCCGCTTACACTGCCATTGGCAGCCCAACCCTGCCAGCCGTAGGTCTGCACGTGTGTCTGATACTCAATACCGCCATTGATCTTGCTATTCAGAAGAATCTGAATTCCTTCCAGACGCTTCGCGCGTCCGCTTGTTCCACTCATCTGTCCGTCCCGCTTCCAGCCAGACTCCCAGCCAAACGACTGTACATGTGTATGATAATTTACAAGTCCGGGATATGCGGATACAAACGGCTGACTCGTCGGGATTCCCGGATTTGACCCCTTCGGTACAATTGCAATATTGATTGCTTCCAGCCGCTTCGCGAGTCCTTCCGTACCCGCCATCTCACCATTCTTACTCCAGTCTAACCAGCCATAGCTCTGCGCATGTACCCGGTAATATACATCATATTTATCCTTATTGGCGCCTGTCAGCTCGATGCAGATACCTTCCAGACGCTTTGCAAGTCCGGTTGTTCCGCTCAATGCACCATCGTATGCCCAGTCCTGCCAGCCAAACGACTGTACATGTGTCTTGTAACGGATACCAAGGTTCGCATCCCCGCTCACACGGATTTTGATTCCCTCGAGACGCTTTGCACTTCCGGTCGTTCCGGATGCCTTGCCGTTTGTCACCTCCGGCTGCCAGCCGAACGTCTGCACATGCGTGCTGTATGTAACTGTGATATTGCTTGCCATATTCGAAACAGTCGGATTGTTGACCGCACTTGTCTCGACCTTGCTCCGGTAATAATTCCGGATATACTGTCCTGCTGTTGTCAGATCATCGACCGACCAGCCGCTCGTCTTCGAACAGCTGCTCTTGATCAGGGATGAGCTTCGATAATCGTTCGACAGACTCCATACACAATAGCTTACCTTATAATCATCGCATCGTTTCATCCACTCTGCTGCCTTCGTCAGATCCACGTTACCATTTCCGTCTGCCTGGGAAAGTCCAAACTCAGAGACGAATACCGGAAGGCCCTTGCTGATTGCTGTGCCGATCTTACTTGTCAGCCAGCGGTTATGGTCGTTATCCGATGCATAAAAATGAAATGCATACATCAGATTGCTATACCCGCGGATCGGATCATCTGCCGGCTCATAGGTGTGTCCCTGACTTCCAAGCTGCGACCAGGTCGGTGTTCCAACGATGATGACCGCATCACTATCGTATCTGCGGATCGTCGCGATCACAGACTCTGCGTAGGACTTGATATCGGACCAGCTGCATCCGTTTGGCTCGTTGCAGATCTCATAGATTACATTATTGTAGTTCGCATATTTCTGTGCCATCTCGGCAAAGAACGCATTCGCCTGACTCTGATAATTCTTCGGATTCGAAGTATTCCCATTTAACACATGCCAGTCAATGATTGCATACATGCCAAGCTCTGTCGCATAGGATACACCATTGTTTACTTCCTGTTTCATCTTCGAAGGATTCGACATATATCCGCCCTCTTCCACATACATGGCAAGACGGATCGCATTTGCATTCCAGTCATCACGCAGAGTCTGATATGCGGCTTTGTTGTTATATTTCGCATACCACTGCAGACCGTGCGTGCTGACACCATGAATCTGAAATGCCTGTCCATACTGATCCACAAGCTGCGTTCCGCTCACCGATAACTGACCATGCAGTGCAACCGGGGTGGATCCCGCTGCCTCCACCTTCTTCTCCGGTGTAACCACCGCCACCACACTCAACACAAGTGCCAGCGTGAGCAGCCACGCCAATACATTTTTCTTTAACTTTCTCATTTTGCATTACCCTCCCTTAAGCTTGCCGCATACACTTCGCGTTTTGAGATTCCACGATCCTTTGCAACCAGCTTCATTGCTTCCTTCTTCTCTACTCCCTGTTCCATATACGTCTGAAGATGTTCTTCGATGCTCATTACCTCCCACTTGCGCTGCGCTTCCTTTTCAACCGTCTCCCACGACAGCCCTTCGATCACGAGGATACATTCCCCCTTCGGTTCTTCCGACTCATAGAGCGCCTGCGCCTCCTTCAGCGTCGTTTTCCGGAATGTCTCATGCTTCTTCGTGATTTCCCGGCAGATAGTAACCGACCGGTCGCCCAGCACATCGAGCAGCTCCTGTATTGTACGCTTCAACCGGTGGGGTGCCTCATAGACAACCATCGTCCGCGTCTCCTTCGCAAGCTCCGAAAGCACGATCTGGCGTTCCTTCTTGTCCATCGGCAGAAACGCTTCGAACGCAAACCGTCTGGTCGCCTGTCCGGATGCAACAAGCGCATTGATTGCCGCACACGCCCCAGGCACCGGAACGACTTTAATTCCTGCCTCGTAGCACTGCTTCGTGATCTCCTCTCCCGGATCCGAGATCCCCGGTGTTCCGGCATCCGTGATCACTGCAATGTTCATGCCTTCCAGCAGTTTCCCTACAAGCACTTGTGCTTTTTCATATTTATTATGTTCATGATAGCTTGTCATCGGCGTTTTGATATCAAAATGATTAAGCAGCTTAATACTGTTTCTCGTATCCTCCGCCGCAATCAGATCTACCTCTCCAAGCAGACGCACCGCACGATACGTCATATCTTCCAGATTCCCGATCGGTGTTGCGATCAAATATAATGTTCCAGCCATTTGTCTTACTCCGTTCATCTGCTGCAGCCACACCACACACGAATGACACATCGCAGCCTTCTCTCCACCGCCTGATCCGCCGTTTTCATGCATCCCTGCAGATTACACATTTCCATACCTGCTCAGCAATTGTTCCGTATAGCTTCCATCCTTATTGTATACGACAAGCGCCGGTTCCACCTTGAGCATCGGTCTGCCGCCTTTGTTTCCTTCAATCAGAACCATGTTCGGTTCCTTGTCCGCATACGGCTGCACCATACACATGCGCTTCGGTTCGATATGGTACTCCATCATCAGACGCATGATCTCCGTAAGCCGGAAAGGTTTGTGTACCATGGCAAATGTACCGCCCTCACCAAGCAGATACGCGGCTGCCTTCACAACATCCGCAAGCTCCATCAATATCTCATGCCGCGCAATATTCTTCGGTGAATTCTCATTTTCCAGTCCGTGATTTCCCTTTATATATGGCGGGTTGCACGTCACCGCGCCGAAGCTCCCTGCCGGGAAGATCTCCCGCACATTCCGCATGTCTCCTTCAAGGATGGAAATCCCCTGTTCCAACCCGTTCATCTGCACACTGCGCTGTGCCATATCCGCACTGTAGCTCTGTATTTCAAGCCCCGTAAAATGCGCTCCCTTGCCCCGCGCCTGCATAAGCATAGGAATGACACCTGTTCCGGTTCCAAGATCGATCACCTGCCGTCCGGGTGCGCCTGTCGCGAAATCTGCCAGCAAAACCGCATCCATACCGAAACAGAATATATCCTTATTCTGTATGATATAATGCCCCCGGCACTGCAGGTCGTCGACACGTTCTCCCGGCTTTGCCCACCGGTTTTCCAACTCCTTAATCGTCATCGAGCTTTGATTTTCCTTCCTTGCGTTCCAGGCTTTCGAGTTCCTTCAGTTCTTTGTCAGATGCATTGTCTCTCTGGCCATTTCCACCCTTCCTGCCGTGTGGCTGACCTTTCGCTCCGCCTTTTTTCTTTGGTTTGAACCGCAGCTCATCTACCTTGTACTCTTCAATCTCAAACGTATCATCTTCCTGCGCAACCTTCAGCTTCACCTTCTGCCGCAGAACACTGACCGATGTTACCTCTCCGGTCTTTCCATCAAATGTACGCACAACATCTCCGATATTCGGCAGTTTCTTGTTCAGATATTCGTAGGTCTCCTGCTCGTGTGCCAGACAGCACATCAGTCTGCCACACACACCGGATATCTTCCCCGGGTTAAGCGACAGATTCTGTTCCTTCGCCATCTTGATCGACACCGGTCCGAACTCGGACAGATGCGTATTGCAGCAAAGCTCTCTTCCGCAGATACCGATACCGCCCATGATCTTCGTCTCATCACGAACACCAACCTGTCTAAGCTCAATCCGCGTCTTGAATACCGCAGCCAGATCCTTAACCAGCTCACGGAAATCAACTCTTCCGTCCGCAGTAAAATAGAACAACACCTTACTGTTGTCGAACGAATACTCCGCACCGATCAGCTTCATCTCCAGTCCACGCTTTGCGATTTTCTCCTTGCAGATTCCCATCGCCTTCTTATTCTTCTCGAGATTTTCTGCATGCTTCTTCTCATCCGCCTCTGTCGCGATCCGGATGATCGGCTTCAGTTCTCCCTGCAGCTGTGTCTCATCCACTTCCCGTCTTCCGAGCACGACCTTTCCGAACTCTACGCCATGCTGTGTCTCCACGATCACATAGCGTCCCGGATCGATCTTATAATTGAGAGGATTAAAGAAATAAATCTTCCCATTATCCCGAAAACGAACACCAATTACTTCTTTCATTCTTCCGTTGCCTCCTCTTTCAGGGTCAGAAGTAACAGCTCGATTGTCACCTCAAAATTCGCGTTTGCAAGCAGTCTCTGTTCTGCCTTCGCGATCGCATCGATTTTATCCTCGATGCTCTTAAATGTCAGCTTTCCCGCTTGTTTCTTCAGCGTAGAAAACTCATTTTTGAACAATATCTTATCCACATTGCCTGTAATCTTGATCATCATGGCATCCCGGTACCACATCATCATCAGATCCATGTAGTCGTTCATGGACATCTTGAACTGTTCAATATCCTTGACCGCTTTGCCGAGCGTCTCCACATCCATATCTCCAATATGCGTGAGGACATTCACTACGGAGTCCACGATTTCCGCATACTCTTCATTTCCGGCAAGCTTGATTGCCTTCCCCAGATTTCCCTGTGCAAAATCCAGACAGAAATACGCTTTCTCCTTCGTAAGTCCCATGACATTCATCAGGTATGCGAGCACATCGCGCTCGCGGATCGGCTTCGTCTGCAGCTTCAGACATCTGGACTGCACCGTCTCTAACAGCTTGTCGAGATTCGTCGTAAGCAACAGGATCACCGCATATGCCGGCGGCTCCTCGATCGTCTTCAGGATCGCATTCTGCGCCTGTACGTTCAGAAGCTCCGCATCCGGAATCACATAGATCTTATATTTCCCCTTGTACGGCTTGACATCGACTGTGTTGACAAGCTGCTCCCGCACCTCGTCCACAGATATCAGGTTCGGCTTCTCATGCGTTACCGTAATAATATCCGGATAATTTCCGGTCGATATCTGCAGGCACGACTGGCAGTTTCCGCATGGTTCGGTTCCACCCGCCTCACATTCGAGTGTATCTGCAAATGCATACGCGAGTGCCTTCTTACCGCTTCCGGCGTCTCCGCTTATAATATAGGCATGACCGACATTTCCGGTTTCAATGCTGCTCTTAAAATGTGCAATTATGTCCTCGTGGCCCACTATCTCCTTAAATCCCATAGCGTTCCCTCACTTTCTTCGTATTTTTATGTCGTAATATCAATCAGCAATCCGCGTATATCATCAATCTTACCGAGGATTGCAAGATGATCTTTTTCTTCCTTCATCAATTCCTGTGCCAGATCATCGAGGTTCTTATCGACCTGGCGGATAATTCCATACACCCGGTGTCTGCCCCGCCGGTCCAGGAAATTCTCTCTGGAAAATTCGTGTGCATTTGCCGCCACCTCGTTCATGAATTCCTTGATCGATGTGCGGTATTTCTTCATATCTTTGATATCCATGTGCTTGGCGATCTTCTCACCCTGCTCCTCGATATCCTTCATCAGTCCGGTCAGCTTCTCCTTCAGATCGGCTTTATCTATGTTGCGGATAAGAGTAAATTTGAACTCTTCGTCCGCCGCCTTCTGGCTCTTCGGTGCTTCCACCTGCGTCAATTGCTGCAGCTGGCTGATCTTCACATTGTTGTCCACTTACTCTCCTCCTTCCTCATGCGATAATTACGAAACATCATTTTTTCTAATTGCATATATTTTAATACTGATTCATTCTATATGCGATGTCTTGAAATCAAGAAGTTCTAAGTGCTCTGATATATTATTTTTCATTCCGTACGCAACCGCTGTCAATTCGCCATCCATGGCTCAATGACAGCTTGATTGAACATCGTGTTCAATCATTGCTGGCAAATCACAGAGCACTAAGAACTTCTAAATTTCAAACATATGCATATTTCACGAATCAGTATCAAAACATATTCAACCGACACATTCGTAGTTTCGTAATTATCCATCGGCTTCCCGTCAAGTTGCGTTGCAACTCACCTTGCGGCAAGTAGTTTCTCTACTTTCTCCACGATTGTCTTATGGATCGTCTCGATGTCCTGTGTGGCGTCGATCGTCACGATACGTTGCGGGTCAAGCGCAGCCAGATCCCGGTATCCCTGTGCCACCTTCTCGTGAAATGCTGTCGACTGTGCTTCCATCCGGTCAAGCTCTGCGCGTGATTTTGCACGGGCAAGTCCTACCTCCGCCGGCAGATCCAGGTGGATCGTCATATCCGGCCAGATTCCCTGCATCGCGAACCCATTCAGGTCATAAATCTCCTGAACGCCAAGTCCCCGCGCCATGCCCTGATAGACAGCGGAAGAATCCACGAACCGGTCACTGATGACCGCCTTGCCTGCCTCAAGTGCCGGTCTGATCACCTGTGCCACGAGCTGCGCACGTGCCGCCGCATATAGAAGTGCCTCCGTATGATCATCCATCTCCGCGTATGCGCGGTTCAGTAAAATCCCGCGGACTGCCTCGCTGATCGCGGTTCCGCCCGGTTCTCTGGTTAACACAACCTCTGTGTAACCATTCGCTTCAAGATATGTCTTCAGCTTTGAAATCTGTGTCGTCTTTCCGGAACCATCCGGTCCCTCCATCGTAAGAAATAAGCCCTTCATAATCGCTCCCTTTTCCTTCGCATAGCTATTTATACTATACCATTATCAGAAGGATTTTACCATAGATTTTTTCTTTCGTATATGTTATACTTAGTTGTGTTTTGCAATATATGTGCAAAGCGAATATAAAAGGAGGTCAGTTATCATGGCAAAACAGATTGATAAATCTATGTTGATTCACGAGATTATCGAGGTTGATCCAGGAAATGCAGCGATTCTTATGGCTGCCGGCATGCACTGTGTCGGATGTCCATCCGCAGCTATGGAGAGTCTCGAGGAGGCATGTATGGTTCACGGCATGAATTGTGATGAGGTCATTGCCGACATCAACGCATATCTTGCTAAGAAGGAAGCAAATGCTTAATAAATGCAGACGGCGGAGCACATGGGTGTTTCGCCGTTCCATAGCGAAAGGGGGAAATTTAAATGTCTTATAATAATGATTATAACAATGGTTATAATAGTGGCTATAACAACAATAACGACTATAATAACAACTATAATTACGACTACAATTATAACAACGGCTACAACAGCCAGTACCAGTATAACAATGCCGGATATGACAACAATGGCTATGGCGCCGGTAATTACAATTACAACAACGGTTATTCCGCTTCTTCCGGGAAGATTATTTCCTCAGAGGCATACAACCTGATCATCGGCGGCGTCCTGCTGTATGGTTTCATTGTGAACTGCATCATGACGGCTGTCTTCAGTGATTCCATCATGCGTTTCGTGATTTCGAATCCGCTTCTGTTCTACATCAGCTATTTTGTCTGTGCAATTGCCGGTACGATGATGGTCCGCAAATCAAACAATCCGGTTATAAGCTTCATCGGCTACAACCTCGTTGTTGTTCCAATCGGAGTCGTAATCTCATTTACCGTAACCGCGTACACGATGATGGAAGGTGGCTCGATCGTTACCGCATCATTTGCGATCACAGCCGTTGTAACACTCGTCATGATGTTTGTATCATCACTTTATCCACGTGTGTTCTTAAGCATGGGCAGAACACTTGGCATCACATTACTTGTCACGATTGTTGCGGAACTGATTCTGACACTGATCATGGGAAGCGGTGCACTTCCGATCATCGACTACATCGTTGTTGCAATCTTCTGCCTGTACATCGGTTATGACTGGGCGAAGGCAAACGCAGTTGAGAAGACAGCAGACAATGCGATCGACGCAGCCTGCGAACTGTATCTGGATATTGTTAATCTGTTCTTACGCATCATGAGAATCCTGGCGCGCGCGAACAGAAACTAATCATACAAGAAACTTATTTTAGAGGAGAGCATTGAACATGAGTAGTGCAATTGATACAAAATCCGTAAATTCCATTCGTGTGCTTGCCGCAGACGCCATCCAGAAGGCAAACTCCGGTCATCCGGGACTTCCGCTTGGTTCTGCTCCGATGGCATACGAGCTGTGGGCAAACCACATGAACCACAATCCGAAGGACCCAAAATGGGAAAACCGCGACCGTTTCATCCTGTCCGGTGGACATGGCTCCGCCCTGTTATATTCCCTGCTTCACTTCTTCGGCTATGGTATCACGATTGAAGATATGAAGAACTTCCGCCAGCTTGGTTCCAAGACACCGGGACATCCGGAATATGGCCACACCGTTGGCGTAGAAGCCACAACCGGTCCACTCGGTGCCGGTATGGCTATGGCAGTTGGTATGGCAATGGCAGAGAATCACCTTGCCGCAACCTTCAACAAGAAGGACTTCCCGGTCGTTGACCACTATACCTACGTACTTGGCGGTGACGGCTGTATGATGGAAGGCATCAGCTACGAGGCATTCTCACTCGCAGGCACACTCGGCTTAGAGAAGCTGATTGTATTATATGATTCCAACAACATTTCAATCGAAGGTGACACGAACATCGCGTTCCGTGAGAATGTAAGAAAACGTTTTGAGTCTTTCGGTTTCCATACCCAGCTTGTTGAGGATGGAAATGACTTAGACGCCATCGGCAAGGCAATCGAAGCAGCCAAGGCCGAAAAAGGCAGACCTTCCATGATCGAGATCAAGACGAAGATCGGTGCCGGCTGTCCTGCCAAGGAAGGCAAGGCAAGTGCACATGGCGAGCCACTCGGTGTCGAGAACGTTGCAGCACTCCGCGCAAACCTTGGTATCGCAGACAACGGTCCTTTCGTATTAGATCAGGATGTCTACGATCATTTTGCCAAGCTTGCTGAGGAAAAGGCAGCTGCCGAAGACGCATGGAATGCATTATTTGCAGACTACTGCAAGACATATCCGGAGATGAAAGAGCTGTGGGATACCTACCACAACACAGATAATGCAAAATGTCTGTATGACTTAGACGAATTCTGGAATTCCTTCGACAAGCCGGAAGCAACCAGAAATGTATCCGGAAAGCTTTTGAATATCATCAACAATGTTGTCCCGAATATGTTTGGCGGTGCCGCAGACCTTGCTCCATCTACAAAGACAAACATGAAAGACGCCGGTGATTACTCCAAGGAGAATCCGCTCGGCAAGAACATCCATTTCGGTATCCGCGAGATCGCGATGGCCGCAATCGGAAACGGTATCGCCCTGCACGGTGGTTTACGTCCGTTCGTCTCTACATTCTTCGTATTCAGCGATTATGTAAAGCCAATGGCAAGACTTTCCGCTCTGATGGGTGTTCCACTTACTTATGTATTGACCCATGACAGTATCGGTGTCGGCGAGGATGGTCCAACCCACGAGCCGATCGAACAGCTTGCTATGCTCCGTGCTATGCCGAACTTCTATGTATATCGTCCGGCAGATGCAACCGAGTGTGCAGCCGCATGGTACTTTGCAGCAAACAAGAAGGATGCACCAACGGCTCTGGTTCTCTCCAGACAGAATCTGCCACAGTTAGATGGCAGCAGCCAGGAAGCATTGAAGGGCGGTTATATCTTAGAGGATTCTTTGAAGGATACACCGGATGCTATCATCATCGCGACCGGATCTGAGGTTTCTCTTGCTGTCGAAGCGAAGAAAGAGCTTGCAGCCGAGAACATCGATGTACGCGTGGTCAGCATGCCATGTATGGATCTGTTCGAGGATCAGCCGGATGAGTATAAGGATGCTGTTCTTCCTAAAAACGTAACAGCCAGAGTTGGTGTCGAGGCACTCTCCGAGTTCGGATGGGGCAAATACATCGGTATCAACGGTCAGTTCGTTGGAATGAAGTCATTCGGTGCTTCTGCACCGGGCAGCCAGCTCTTCGAGCACTTCGGCATCACAAAGGATGCAGTTGTTGCAGCTGTAAAGAAAACATTGAACTAACTTATTATGAATCTTATATGAATTTCATGTCCCATGCAGATATTCCATCTGTATGGGGCTGAAATCGAGTAGGAGGCGGTGACTAACCGCCGTCCTCTCACACCACCGTGCGTACCGT
>ERZ1026868.282-NODE-282-length-37108-cov-14.194532_pt1 | contig 37108 bp, 45 predicted proteins | sample MGYA00380164_ERZ1026868 | MGnify/ENA primary metagenome ERZ1026868 (study PRJEB33269, sample SAMEA4719800) | human gut metagenome | biome: human-associated habitat; feature: organic feature; material: feces | place: Cameroon | collected 2013-10 ...
AGCAGGATCAGCAGTGCAAAGATCCACATACCGCCGCCGCAACCACCGGCACCTTCATTTCCCATTACGGCCGCCATATCAGCCGGGGTCATAGTTCCATCCATAATTTACCTCCTTATGGAATCCGGGCCGATAAGACCGTTTATAAGATAGAAGTCTGCGCAGACTATCTAAACAACTTGTTCAGGGCTTGCAGAATGCCACCCCTGTTTTCTTTTAAAGGTGTGAGAATCATGTCAGGGTCAATTCCCATCTCGCGGCATTTGTTGTAAAATGCTTTTTGAGGACCGTATTGTTTGACTTCCCTCAGTGCCTCCTGCAGTATGCCGGGGTTATTCTGGATCTGTGATATCAGCTCTTCCGGTGTTTTCTCCGGACTTCTGGGCTTCCTGTCTGGAAATAAAATGCTGGACATCTGCAAGTTCCCTCCTTAATTCGTCAAACTCATTCCTCGTAATCGTGTCGCTGGGAGTCTCGACCTTTACAAGATCGAAGGTGTATCGGATCTTCGGTCTTCCGGTTATCTCACCGACATTGGAGACAATGTATACACGGTCCTGCTCATCATCAAATACCGCCGCTGTCGTTTCTGGCGGAAGACTGATCTGCTCCGCACCGTTTGCGCCGGTGCATCGAAGCAAATCATTCTGCTGTCGCATCGCCCCATAGTACGGATACATCGGATACCCATTCATCATATTTCTTGACATAATTCTCACCTCCCAAGAACAATTTTATGCAGTAGAATTGCATAAGTCTTTTATCGTTTTCTTTTAAATTCACCAAATCTTTTTGGTGCTCTATCAAAATAGGAGGGAAAAGTAGGAATGAGTAGGCGAATATCTGATAATCTTGTATCTGTTTTGCACGAGTCGCGTGTTTTGTCTGGGACCACGCAGAAAAGCTTAGCAGATTCTTTGCATAAATCGGTCGCGACAATTCAGTACTGGGAGACCGGTACAGTGCAGCCCCCGTTTTGGGCTGTCGTGGAATGGATCGAGACATGCGGATATAATCCTCTTCGCTTCTACTTAAATTACCTGTATCCGGACAAGTTCAAGCATATCTGGAGCGACGATCCGCAGAAGCTTCGCAGCGCCATAGCGGAGTATTATCTTTCTGCCGCTCCGGATTCCGAGGTGAAGAAGATGGCATACAGCATCTTCGGACCGACCGGCTCCTCATGGCAGGGACAGGTGGATGAAATCTGCGCCGGGAATCAATTACCAATCAGTGCCCGGATTGATGTTGCAGAGGTCATATACTCCAAGTATTGCATGGCAAGAGATACCGGGACCATTCTGCATCCTGATATGGTACAGCCGGACATGGACAATCTGAGATCCTCGATTGATGCATGCAAGAAAGCAGTGATAGATGGTCACACGGAGTATTGCGCATAAAAAGAGCGCCCCGGAGGAATGAGGGCGCTCATAAACCGCAGCATGTGCTGCGCGGTTTTCAGTTGTGATTGTGCCATCCGGTGATTGCTGCGATGGCACATATTGCTCCAAGAATTCCAATGCCAATTGTTGCTACAGCAAGGAGCGATATCGTACAGATGATCTCTGACATCATTTCTTTATGTAATCGAGGCACACCCAACCGCCAATATTGGTCAGCTTGCCCCAGCCGCCTTTCTCAGCTTCGATACTCACGACCATGCCAGCAGGGAGCCGGAAGTCCTGATCTCCGATCTTCATCACCGGATTCTCTGTCCCTGCTCCGGTCCTTACATTCAGATAGCTGCTGACCTTGACGATTCCTGCGTACTGCTTCACTTTTCGTGTCTCTTCCTTTTCAGATCCTTTGTACCGGAGAACCTTCTGCCATCCTTTTGAGTAGACATAGTAGCTCCGGACGCAGATCTCACGTCCCGTCTGGTCTCCGGTTTTGCCTCCGGTTGCACGTCCTCGCTCGTTGATGCTTGCGTGGACGATCTGACCATTCCCGATGTACATTGCGACATGGTGCTGCTCGTTCAGCAGGATATCGCCTCTGCAGAGCCCGGTCCCTGTCGAAAAATCCACAGTGGACGTTACATCCCGGAAGCCGTTCTTCAGCATCGCTTTCCGCATGTTCCCCGTATAGGTGGCCCCTGCCTTGATCAGCGGCACCCCTGCCTGATCCCATGCTGTAATCAGGAACGAGGAGCAGTCATAGTCGGGCCCCCAGCGCTTTGTCTGGTCGTATCCATGCGACGGATCCTGTGCGATCTTGAGGGCCCACTGTATAGCCTTATCCGTTTGTATTGCTGCCATTGTTGCCGTCATATGCCTTTCCTTCTGCAATATGCATTCCCTTTACTGCAGCTTCGATCAGTACGCGGATCTGCTCCTGTGTTACTGAAATATTATTTTTAGCGCACCAATCAGCAATGAGCTCTATGGCCTTGGCTCTGCGTTCCTCTCCGGTCTTCTGCCAGAAGAGCTGCTGCACAGCATACACGGCCTGCTTGACATAGTTCTCAAGCTGCTCCGTCTTCGTAGCTCCGACCTTCTGCCGGATCCAAGGGAGCAGATAGCCGCAGAGCAGAAACCCTGCAAGCATCAGCGCCAGCTTCACAATTTCCATTACCATCTCATCCATTTCCTTCATCCTCACTTTCTACCGGATCCAGTCCGGCCTTAAAATCTTCGAGGCGCTGCTTCTTCTCCTGCCTCGTCTCGAAGAAACTCTTTAAAAAGTACCCAAGGCCTACGCCAAGGATGCAGCCTACCCACTTCTCGCCAAGCTCCTCGTAGCCTTCCACGCCAAACATCGCCAGAAGGTACGGCATCATGCCGCCCACGAGCCCTGCGATCAGCATCACTGTCACCCATCTCTTGGTATAGGTAGCCTTACTCCTGATGCGTCTTCTCTTCATGAGCTTCCCCCTTTACCTCATCAATTACTCTCCATGCTGCCTTGATCGACTGCTGCATCTTGATGATGTTGTCATGGTCCTCACGCTGCATCTTGTCGGATGCTTCCTGCCGCCCCTTTATCTCCGTCATCATGGATAAAAGGTTGTCAATCTTGAGAGTGAGACTTGTTATGTCCGATGTACTTTCCTTGATGCTGTTTTTATTGGCCACATACACGGAAAGAAAAAGTGCTGCACATGTGCAGACAAGAGAAATCCAATCCTTCGATACCATCATTCACCTCATTCAATTACTGCAGTTTCTTTCTTCCTATCACCCAGGTACGCAAGTCCCGTCAGGGAAACATTCACAAGTACCGATCCGTCGTATGAAAATGTCTGATCCCCCATGAAGATTCGAAGAGGATTCGGGTTTGGAAGCGCTGACTGCTTCGTCAGCTCTTCAATCTTCGCTACGGCTTCCGCTGCTCTGGACAGAATGTCACGGAATCCGGACAAATCGTCATCGCTTGCATAATCGTCTTCGTTATAGAGCTCATTTCTGGTGAGCAGATAATTCTCAAAGGAAGAAATGCTCTCGTTCGCGGCAGACTGCAGCGTGATCGTCATCGTCGTCTGTCCGGAAGTGGATGTCAGTGCCGGAGGGACTGTATACATTATTTCGTTGATGTTCTTCCCGTCAGAGTCCTGCGACACAGACGCATTATCATAAATGACTTTCCCGTCCGGCTTGACGGCCTTAATCGAGACGATAGCCACGTCTGATGTGTCAAAGGCCTTGCCCTGATTCATAAGGATGAACCGCAGCACGCGGGAGTTCGCATCGTTCTGCATGACAAGGACTGTATTCGTTTTGGATGGCCTCGCGAAATCAACGACCATATCGTAAACAACATTCATAGGTATTCCCCTTTCTGATTAAGTTTAAGAAAAAAGAGGGCGCCTTTATAGGGCACCCTCTGCAGGTTATTTCCACTTGTCGATGTTATCCGAGTAGTATTTCGTTTTCTCCGATGTCGTCTTGTCCTTGTTCGTTCCTGCCTTATCGGACAGGTAGACGTAAAGCGTTACCAGCCGGTTCTTCATCTTGATGGCCTCGTTCGGATTCGTTTCCTTGAGTGCAAGGTAGGTGTCCTTGTAGGTGTCGGAGATTCCGCTGGAAATCGCCTTGTAATCGTTTCCCTGCGCCACTGCATCCTCGACAGCCTTCTTGTAGTCTCCTCCGGATTCAAGCGCTGCCGCATAGACATCCAGCTTTGCCTGCTTCTTCGGTGTGTACTTGGTGGTCTTCTGCAGCACAGGGAGCTGCTTGAATATCTCGGAAGCAACCGTGTTATAGATTGCCACCACGTCACGCTGCGCCGCATAGAGCGGATATCCGCTCAGATCTGAGAACGCCCTTGTGAGCGCTGCCACCTTTCCGTAGGTCGTCATCTTCTCGCTTGGATTGACGATTGCCTTGACCGCCTTGAAGAAGTTCTTCACGCCAGACATGGAAAGATCGCTGTCACTGCTGTACGTGCTTTCGCCAAGAACAAACATCACGCCCTCCTTGGTAGCATCCCAATACTGAGCAACCATAGGGATGTTGCTGAGAAGATCCATGTTATCCACAAGGTTTCCGGATAAGAACTCCCATGCCTTGTCACTGAAGGAAGCGTCTTCATCCAGCCAGTTTCCGAAGCCCAAAGCATCCATAAACCGTCTGAGGAAGTCCTTGTCCTCGTCGTCCGGATCGCCTGCACTCCGTAATGCATCCGCAAAGGACTGTGCGACCGCATTTACTGCGTTGGTAATCAGAAGAACCGGAGCTGTAATTCTGACAAGGTGCGCAACAGCTTTCTTCACCTGCTGTTCATCTGTGGCCTGACTGATATCAATCATGTCCCGTAGGATTATGTTGTAGGTCTTCACAGGCTCTGCCATGAATGCAGACATCATTCTGTTCGCCTTGTCCGAAGAGCGCATGAACTGAGATCTTGTGATGACACCATCATAGACCTGCGTCCTCAGCACAATTTCCGAAAACCTTTCATTCACGGCATCCTCAAATTCTTTTGTTCCGATTTTCTCCTTTCCGAGCTTGTCAACCTGCTCTGCGTAGACTGCCCGGTACATTGCGCCCCATGTGATTTCGTCTGCCTTGCTGGCAGCTTTCCCTGCAAAGTCGTTGATCTTCTCTCTTGTCGTCTTTACTCCTGTGATTGTGCTGACAAGACTCTGCGTGATGTAGCCGTCAATGTTGCCCTGATTCTTCAGCCAGAATACATCTGATGTCCGGTCTCTGAGCTCCGCAGCTTCCTTCCTGTACTTTCCTGCCATGCCTTCATTCAGGTACTTATAGGAAATCATTTCACCAGCACGGAAGATTGCTGTCGGCTGCTGGATAACAACGCGAAGGTTCCCCATTACTGCGGCAGTTTTCGCGTGGCCTGTCATCAGATCGTAGAAGTCGCCTCCGACGAAGCTGCTCTTTTCTCTGTCATTGATCGACGAGAGGAGCTTTACGAAATATTCCTGCCCGCTCTTTCCGTAGAAGAAATCAATTGCATCCTTTACAGAATTTCGACCGGTAAAGGTCTGTCCGTCCACCTTCACATCCGTCTTCTCGCTGTAATTGAAGAAACGAATGATGTCCTGAATCGGAGCGGCCCATGCATGGTAGGTTGCCATCTGTGCCACATGATCCGAATACACCGCAAAGATGTCTCTCAGAACAAGCGGGTTGCTTGCGTTCGGAGTAATGTCCTTGGTGAATCCGGAGTTTTTGATCGCATTGATTGCTCCCTGCGTGACGTTGCTGTCCCTCGTGGCGATGGTATTCTTGTCCGTCGTCATCGGGAAATAGTGCTCATCAACAAACTTTTCATAACCGTACAGCTGCATACATGTCTCGTTGCCCTGTTCCGCGCACTGATGCGCAAGATAATACTGCATGGCATCTGCCATCTGCTTTTGCTGCGGGGTCAGCGTGTCCGTAATAGCTTTGATTTGCGCATCCGTGAGCTGTACCGGGAGTCTCTGGCCAGATACCGTCTTGCGGCTGGCCTCATCTGCAACGAAACCTCCGACCTTATGCTGCTGCGCATCCGGACGCTTGGACAGCTCATACAGAGACATGACCTGCGTCGTTGTGAGGTTGAGACCATAGTAGTTTTTCGTCTCTTTCATCCAGCTTTCAAGGTCTTTGGGCTTAACTCCAACCTTGTCTCGAACGTCTTCCATGTATTCGCTTGCCTGCCGAACGTCCCTCGCCTTTTTATTCTGCGCACCAATAAGTGTTTTGGTGACAGGATCCGTATTCTCTCCACCGAAAATCCCATGGAAATATGTCTCCGGCGAAGCATGGTCAAGCGTCAGCGTATTAACAAGTGACGCAACCGGCTTAAAGTGCTCTCTTCTTCCCTTCACTCCGCTTGTCGTGCGGTCCATTGCCATGTGCGCGATATCAGAAACCTGCTGCGAGGGCTGAGAATACATGCGGTTCATCTGATTGATCGAATGCAGAACGTTCCGGACAACCGCATTCAGCGTCTTCAGTTCGTCCGAGGACAACTGTGCAATGGAGATTGTCCCCTGATTCTTTCTCAGGATTTCCCCCAGCTTCTCCCCAAGCTCCTTGTCGAGTCCCTGCTTCAGTTCGCTCCGCTCAAACCAGTCGTCGCCTTCATCCTGCTGATACAGATCCTGAATTGCACGCAGGCTTTCCTGCCAACTCTTATTCTCTGCAGATCCGAGGCCGTTCTCCTCCATAGCCTTTTTGTACTGAGCAATTGCATCCGCTCTGCTGTCTGCGTGGATTGTCTTCCATTTGTAGGAATAGGATCCATCTGCATTGATGTCTCTGCTCTCCAGTATGCGGATACTGAACTTGCCGTCCGCTGTCTCTCTCACTGTCTGCGGGACAAAGTCGAATGCGGAAGCCAGTTGAAGCACCGGAGTCTGCACAAGTGCCGGGACGTGTTTCTTGTCGGTCGGACCTGTGAGCATGTCCATAAGGTTCTTGACCGGTGTTCTCAGCATTCGCAGTTCATCCTTTCTCTTCTGCTGTTCACGGATGGACGCTACAGTCCTTGCGTTCTTCGCCCGAAGCCTTGCAACCTGTTTGGATACAGGTTCGGATCTGCCGCCGCTCTGTCTTACCTTGGAAAGCTCTTCCTCGTATCTCTTCTGATACTCCTGCTTGATCTTCTTCCGGTACTCCGCATTGCTTGCTGCCATCCTCCTCGCCTGATCGAGGAGCTCCTGCTTCTGCTTTGCTTTCAGCTTCAGCTTCTCCTGCCCGGCAGAGTACTGGTAGTATCTCGCCACGATCTCCATGGCAGCATCCTGCGCCGCCTGCGTTGCGTCCTCTCCGAAAGCGTTCTGGTATTCCGGCTTCATGGCGTTGTAGGCATCCACAAGTGCAAGAGGCATGTCATTCGATGATGTGTCCATGTCGAGAACGTATCCGGTCTCCTGAACAAGGGTGTTCCACACGCCATCCAGTGATACGCCGGAGCCATCTCTCGTAAATTTCACGCCGGGAATCGCTTTCCGGAAGTTTCCCCAGGAACCGAATGCAGAAATAACTTCCGCCTCCTGCTTGGAATCCAAATTGTAGGTCACACCCTGCAGCGCATTCTTGAACTGATTAAATTCTTCTGCGCCGACCTTTGTTACAGATCCGTCGATAACAGGAGAGGCAACCTCGGATATTACCGTTGCAAGGTCGTCGTAGTCGATGTAGTTCTGCCCCTGCGCATACCGGAACACCTTTGCAAGGTTTTCCGCCAGCTCATTCACATCAATGTTGCTGTGGTACTGCTCTTTGATCTCTCGTGCGATTCTCCGCACTGCGGTCTTGTCAATATCGCTGTTTTTCAGAATCTCATTTCCGGAGCGCAGCACCTCAATCAGGCTTTTCTTCGTGTCGTAGTGGTCGCTCCAGAGCTCCTGATCGGTCACATAATCATCAATGCCGATGTCTCTCCGGATGTCGGAATCATCTGTTGGTGTTTTGTTATCCACGTTTTTGATCTGGTTCTTATCCCGGACAGTATAAGAAATTCCTCTCCATTTGGTCCCGCCATTTCCATTCGGAACGCTTCCTTCGTCAAGAAGAACTGCGTCATAATCCAGATCGTTATCATCAATGAAATCCCAGATATCGTATCCGTCTGTCCAGTCCAGAAGCCCCCGGTCTGTCAGCGGCGTTCTGGAATATTTACCGAAAAACTCCTGCTCCCACACTTTCCTTACTTTGGGATCCCTTGTGTCGAACGGCTTTTTCGCATTCAGGTATACTTCATAGACCTTGTGTTCCGGATCATGCGTATAATTTACCCGGCTGTTCCCGCTGCTTGCGCGAGCGTACTCCTCGGCGTAGTCGCGATTGGCAGTAAAGTAAGAAATATCCGGCTTAAATACCGTGAAGCCGCCTTGTGGCGTTCCGTGATACATCACAAGGAGCCGTCCGTGCTCATCTTTCAACTTGGAATCCTTAAAAAACTCCTGCTGCCCCTCTGACAGGTTCCGCCCTTCGCTGTCTTGGATAGGGCGAGAGAATCTAACATCCTGCAGATTCTCAATTACCTGATGTCTTGCGTCCTCGTTCCCAGCTTCGTATGTCTGTAAAGGAATTCTGTTCTCGTTCAGTGCCCTTGTCTGCTCATTCGTGATCGTATCCGGAGCAACGACCATTGCAATTTCATCCAGACCGACCGCACGCTGAGGCTTCGCTTCAAAGTACTCTGTCGGCATCTCGCTGATTTCGTGCATCAGATTCAAGATGTCCTTCCCGGTGCCTTCGTAAACATTCATCCCGTAGGACTTCAGGACCTTTTCAATTCCTGCCGCTGACTTTCTGGTTCTCACAGCGTCAAGGATGGCGTTAGCAGCATTATCATCATTGATGAATGAATTACCGTCCTTGCGTGCGATCTTATGTGCGATGGCTCCGATCCGGGAGATATATTCGTCTTCCTGCTTCTTGTAGTCCTCCTCGCTGATTCTCTGCAGCATCCCCTCGTTTTGATGCATCTCATCGACAGAGAAGAAGTTCTTGACCGCTTCCTCTCTGACTGCTCCGGCACCGACGATCGTTCCGACGCCTTTCTCGCCGGATTCATTCATCGCGCGGACAATGTTTTCAAGAGTGACCGGATAATGCAGCTGCGCAAAGCTCTTGCGATTGCCGGACGCCGTGTACGGATCCTTCCCGTTGTAGATACCTTCGCCCTGAACCAGACCGTCATAGGTCTGACGCAGCCATGCTTCGTATTCCTTCTCGTCCAGTTTGCTGTCGATCTGCTTGCGGACTGCATCTTCGTCCCGCTCATTTTCCGTATGTGCCTCGTTGCCATTGCTGTAGTAGTCAATGGCGTTGGCGATATCATCGATGACATTGTGTGCGAAGAATGCCTTCTCGTTGGCCCTCTTCACGCGGCTGGTCCACCTCTTCCTCTGATCCTCCGGTACGGTATCCGCGTATGCTTCATACGCCTGCTGGATCCTGTCACCATACTTCTGCAGCATGCCACGCACAGAAAGATTCTTTCGATCTTCCAGAAATTCGTCCTCGACCGGAGCAATTGCCTCTTCCATCCTGTCAAAGCGGTTCGCCTTTTCATCGTCGTACTTCTTGACTTCTTTCTGCTGCATCCGGTCTTCGATGGTCTCACCCTTTGATGCAAGATAGGCCGCCTTCATGCCATAGTTGTCTTTTGCCTTTTCAACTACAGCATCAATTCCGCCGTTTTCTGCGGTGTTGGACATACCGGGAGTATTGAACTTTCTCGCTTCTTCTCTCAGATAATCCGGCACTCTCCCCTGCATAGCCTTGTTCAGTGAAGACCGGACATCGTAATATTTGTCATCGTTGACATCGTATTCGATAGACGGAAAGGTGGGAGTCCATGCGTCACCGCCGTACACCTTGTTTGCCGAGGATCGCTCTGGATCGATCGTATCGCGATTGAAGATTACAGAAACATCTCCATATCTTGTGTGCTGCATAGCGCTCCGGATGATTGCAATCGAAGGCGACGGGAATCCGCCCATGTCGATATCCTTCATAAGCTGATCTATCGTGAGGTTGTGAACAGCAATGAAATCCTTGGTCTTCTCGATCTTCTCGTCTCCGGTCAGATCCTTTTTCTCTTTGGTATCGGCAATCTCATCCTGCACCTCCCGGATCTGTTTGCTCATCCGCTTGGTGTCAGAGTCAATATTGACAGAGTTGCCCTCCCCATTGCCTCTGATCAACCGCTGAGCTATACTATAAACAGATGAGGATGAATTGTTGACGGGTAGCGACCTATTAGGCCGTCCGTTCTTGAACAACGATTCGTCCTCGTTTATTATGAAAGCCTCATGGAAGTAAAACTTTTGCACGTCTGTATTGCTTCTGTTAATCGCAACCATTTCAACAGCGTTTTCAAAATTCCCTGCTCCATTTTGTATTCTTATAGGTGCTGCAAGAAGGAGAGAATCGTATCCGCGTTGTTTCCTGTTCTTCTGGTAATCGACAATCACGCCTTTTTTTATGGTCTCTGGAACAGCATAGAATGCCATTGCTTTCATCCGCCCAACGCCATGCGCTATATCAGATTTAATTCCAGCTACAATATCAACATCCCCAATTACATTTCCATAAACGATGCCGTTGTTACTGTTTTCAAGAAAATACTCTTTAACCTGTTCCGATAATTTCTTCTCTCCTCTCTCGAATGCATTATTCGGGACATTGATAACAGGCTTCATGTTTCCGAAATTCCGAATATTATCCTCAATGTCATCATTGATTGTGTCTGGGAGCACTTCGATTGATTTTCGTTTGGCCGATTCATCAGTTGCAACGGTCTGCTGGCTCTGGGCCTTTGCTTCCGAATAGCTTTTCTCTGCATTCGCAATCGACTTGACGATTGCATCCTGCAGCTCTTCGTAATTCTGCAGATTTGCCTCTGCCATCTTCCGCTGATAAGAGTTCGGATTCAGATCCGACAGGAAGTTCTTGATGGACTCCACCATGTGTCCAACCCAGTCGGCCAGCTTCTGCTTGATGCTCTTTGCTTCCTTATAGCCATGGTTCTGATCGATCTGATCCATCAGCTTGTTCATCCCCTTTTCGTTACCAAGGAACTGATAGATGAGATCGTTCGCCATTTCCTTATCTACATCGGCATCCGTCTTTCCCTCTTCATTAAGATATGCATTCACATATCTTTGCCGGATATTATTGAATGTTCTTGTTCCGAGAACATTCTGCGAAGCTTTCATGATGTCACTCACGACTCCGGCATATTCCTTCTGATTCCAGACAGAGGCAAACTCGCCTACTTCATGGAAAAGAGTAGACGCTGCGTTTTCCGCACGTTCGGAGTTGATGTAGATCGTAGAATTCCCCGACTTATAGTATCCATTCTCACCTTCACGGAAATTCTGATCTGTGAGCACAACATTTAAGCCTGTCATTTTTGCCACTGCCTGCATGACAGACGATCCATTGAACGGTTCGCTGGTATCTGATCTTGCATCCGTAAAAGTGCCTGTGCCGAAGGTTTTCACGCCTGTCTTTTCAGACATGGAACGTGCAACCTCCTTCACAGCATCATTGACCGATACCTGCAGACCGGCTGCATATGCCTTCTTGGCAAGATCTTCGCCAACAATAGACACTGAAGATCCTGCCTTCTTGAGGTAGTTCTCATAAGACATGCCGGTTCTGCCTGCGTTGATTGCAGAGGACATCACGTCATTGTACGCGGATGCATTCATCCCATCCTTATAGTTGGCCTCAATGATGGTCCTTGCTCCGTCCGTTATCTGCTTGGCTGCTGTTCTCTTTACGGAGTCCCTTGCTTCAAGCGTCTGCCGTGCACGGTCTTCAATGGCCTGCTTCTGGCCATCGTTGTAGGCGATCTTCACGTTTGCAGGCACGTTCTCGCTAATCTCCTGTCCGGAGTATCCAGCCGCATAAGCGTCCTCTGTGGAGATCTTCGCAGATTCGATTTCCTCTGCAGAAATGCCACGATTCTGAAGCATGCCGGATACGATCTGCAGGTCGCTGTCCGCACGTTCCCTTGTCTCTTCATTGGTGGAGTGAACCGCCTCCTGATATGCGTTCCGGAGCTCCTCGCCGTTCTGAGCCGCTGCCATCTTTGCATACGCATCATTCGGTTCAATGTCCGTAGACTGCGTGCGATGCTCCTCTGGTACGTTCTGCGGCTCCACCATTGCAGTTTTCTGCGTGTCCGTAGATTCTGTCGTGTTCGTCTGTTCCTCCGCCTGCTGGCCCTCTGTGGCCTCATTTCGGCCAAAGAAACTGCCTACCTTGTTCTTGATTCCTTCGATCTTATCCTTACGGTTTTCTTTTTCTTCTGATTCAGCGGCAGCCTCCATCTCCGTGTTCTGCATGTCCTGATAATATTCATAGAGCTCTCGCTTCTGCCGTGGCGTTGCATTATCTTCCTGCGCCATTTTTTCAGCGAGACTCTTTGCCATTTCTGCAGACTGTGCCGTAGAGGCATTCTTGTAGTGCGTCGGATCTGTGTCCAGTCCCTCCGCCCACTGCGCATAGTCTTCCTTCGTATACCCGTCGAACATGGTTTTCGAATTGTATGCATCGTTTGCATATCCTGACGCAGTAGCAATACCGGCCCCCATTGCACCGGACAGAGCACCGGTTACGAAAGAATTTGCGGTATCTGCCAGAGTATCCTTCGTAGCCTGCCTCTTTGCTTCTTCTCTCGACATTCCCTGTTTCATGTAGTCGCGGACAGACTGGTTGTATTCGGAATTCTTCCCGTTGAGTGCAGCATCAATAAAGTTGTCTGCGATGTCACCGACAACTTCTTCTGATCCTTCGATTCCAGAGCTTACAAGGAAATCAATAATCCTCTTTCTTGCAGTTGCATTGTGGTTCTTAAAGATATCCCAGAACTTATCTGCAGACGCAATCTCTGTTGCGACTTCCACGCTTGCGCTTGCAAGAGCGTTCGCCATTGCTTTTCCCTGCGACTGATCTTTATCTGCCACATTCTGGCTGATGGACGATGCATAAGCATTTGTGCCAAACGGAGCAAGTGAAAGAGCACTTCTTGCCACTCTTGCCCCGAGACCGGCCCCATCCACTGCTCCTCCGAGCGTTCCAGTCTCTGCAGATTCTACTGTGGACATTCCGGCGCCATACAGAGTTCCGAGGACCTTGCTCTTCTGGTTGATGGCCTCTTGTGTCGCAGACTGGTAATCCGTAGTTGCATTCGATGCCCCGAAGGCCACAGAGTTAACGTTCATCGGGGACTTCTTATCCCGGTACCCGCCGCTGTAATACTTCGCGGTCTCTCCGATTGCTCCGACTCCTGCATACGGGTTCAGGGTAAGCGCCGTTGCTGTGTTCTTGATCCCGCCGAGAATATTCTTGGCCGTGCTGCCCTGATGCACATTGTTGTAGGCTTCCTGCTTCTGCTGCTGCCGGTTGCTGTAATCATCGAGTTCCTGCCCGTAATAGACGAGATCGTCGATGTCATTGTCGCTCAGGCCATACTTCTTCTTGACTGACTCGCGGAAGGAATCTGCATCCTTCTGCGCCTGCTCTCCGAAATCGGTCTGAATGTTGCTGGCAGACTCTGCGAGGCCGGAGCTTCTCTGCATCTTCGCCTCAGATACCATTGAGCTATACTTGCTGATATCTGATCTGAGGGAATTGCTGTTGTTCTTCCCTTTGGTTTTAAACATGTTCTCTGCATAATCGAGTTCTTGAGAATATGTCCGCTTTCCGCTCCTGCTTGCCTCTTCCGCAGCCTCCTTGTCAGCCTGCTCCTGATCGTTCATGCCCTGCCACGTACTGTATGTAGCATCATCAACGCCATATTTTTTCTTGAACTGGTCAGTAAGGCTCTGCGCTTCCTGCTGATTCTGCTTTGTCTTACCGGTGATTCCGTTCAGGATGCCACCCGTGTTCTGAAGCTGCCCGATCTTCGACAGTGCTTCCTTTGCATCACCCGACGCAGCATTATAGGAATTCTGTGCAGAGAGAGCTTTCTGTGCGCGATACATCTGATACCCTGCCATCAGGTTTTTATACGCCTCATCGTCCACAGAGTTGTCCTTCTTGAACTGGTTGGCCATATAATCAGATGTTGTATATCCGCTGTATCGGTCTCCTCCGGTCGGTGCAGCATTCTGTGCTGTATAGATATTTTCAAGAGCAGACTTCTGCGCCGGAGTTGCAAGGGCATACGACTGCCGTGCCTGCATTTCTGCATTTTCCCGCTGGTACTGCCGGTATTTCTCCTGTGCAGTCATTCGCTGGCGTTCTGCTTCCCTTTCAAGCTGTTCCTGATAGCTGTCTTCATCTGAGGAAATAACATGTTCGGGAGCCGTATATCCGTACTTTTTCATACGGTTTAAGATTTCTGTTGCGTTCCTTGCCATCTTCTTCTCCTTATTTATCTAATCCAACAAGATGCATTGCATATGCTGCGTCAGCTTCGGTAAATGTCTTCCCGTTCCATCCTTTTTTAAGCCAAGAGTTGATTTTCTTTTTGGCTTCATCTTCACTCAGGTTATCGAGCGAATTCTGTATCATCTGCCTTGCTCCTCCGCTGCGCATGATTCCAAGGTCGCTTTGTGCATACTCTCCGTTCTGATGTCCTTCTCGATCTGCAGTAATGTATCCGCTTCTGGAGGCTGAATTGTATTTGTTGTCGCTTCCGTGTGCTCCCTGTGTGGAATACCAGAATCCATTTCCGGAGCTTCCAGATCCGGATCCGCTGTCAGAAGAGGAGTTGGTAGAGCTGTTTGTCTTGCTCCAGCCGTTCGTGTTGCTCCAGTTATTTGAGACGCTGTTGTTCGCAGTCGCACTGTTTGACAGGCTATTCGCCCAGTTCTTGCTGTCCGTGTGGCTGTTGGTGTCGCTCCAGCTTGTCGTGTCGGTCGAACTGTGAGACCAGTTCTTGCTGTCCGTCTGGCTCTTGTTCCATCCCTGCTGCTGACTGTTCGCCCAGTTTGTGCTGCCGGTATTGGATGCATTCGACTGCTCTGCATTCCGCTCGCTCCAGTACTCCTGATTCCAGTAGTTCCGGTCGCTCTGGTACTTGTTGTAGTCAAAATTCCGCTCGGTATCATAAGCAGACTGGTCAAAGCTTCGGTTTTGCTGCCAGTCAGAGACATCGTTCCGGTACCGCTGATACTCGTTGTTGTAGGCCTGATTCGTGAGATTGTACTTGTCCTTGAGATCCTCGCCCTCTGCCTTCCATTCCTGATACGCCTGATTGCGGAGCTCCGGGATCACGTTATTAAGCTGCTGCAGGTAATTCTGGTACTGCTGCTGAGCCGCCGTCTGAGCATAGGAAGATCCGTACCCGCCGGTCAGTTTTGCAGCCTGCCCCATCGTGTCCTGCATCGCAGTTCTCCCCTGCTGTCTATACTGGTCACGATACATGCGGTACATCGGATCCTCGTTGAAGTTGTACTTGAAGGGATCTCGCCCCATGAGGGAGTTGTACAGATTCTCCAGTTTGTCCTGATAGGATGACTGGAAAGGCCCCGGCTTGCTGTTCAGCGTATTCTGTAGCCGGTCATACGTCTGCTGTACCTGTGGGGACTGCTGCCATTCCTTTGAGTACTTGTCGCGGTTTGCCAATGTGTTCTGGTCAACCGTTCCGGAAGCCCAGGATTTTCCCGCAGTGCTGGAATTGGATCCGCCCTGCGTCTGGCTTGTGGATCCGCTCTCCCCGTAGGTTTCAGAGTGGGACCCGCCGACCGTACTCGTTTCGGAGTGGGATCCTCCTTCCGTATGTGATGTGGTATTGGAAGAGCTTCCGCCCCAAGACTGGCCGGAGCTGCTGGTCTGCGAAGTGCTTGCGGACTGGCTTCCGCCGTTTGTGCTCGACCCGGAAGTAGTAGAAGAATTAGTTTTGCTATTACTTTTCGCCATCGTTTTCTCCTTGAAATTAAAGACAATTCCTTAGTTCATTGTGGAGAAATGAGGGCGTAAAAAATAGGGCACCCTCTTTCGAGAGGCCCTATGCTGTATCATGTTAATGCTACCATTTGAATGTGTATCCGCCAGTAACCTCACCGTTTCCATCACCGCAGTACTGACTTCCCATATTGTCGTCGATCCCGCCGGTCGTCCGACGAAGTGTAATGGTACCTCCATCGTAAGCAGCCTGAAAAAACTCCGTTTTTGATCCATGTGTTGTGAGATTGTAAGCACCCGGATCTGCCTGCACTGCTTTTGTTCCTTCGCTGAATTTCGACTCACCAAACGCAGTATACTGTGCTTCCGAATACATGCCGTACCCGTTTGGATTTGCTTTGACATCCTCACGACCCTGCAAACGCCCTGCGTTGTAGGCTCCGCTCTGGTCTACGATTGCTTCCGTGTAATACCCGTCTGCAATGTCGTAGTTCTCCTGTCCGGCTCCGCCGTTCGTGGTGATCGACACTGTCGCAGGAATTTTGATGGATGCGACTCCATCATTGAACTTGTTCTGTGCCAGAACCTCAATCGCTGCAGCAACGCCCGCCGGTGAGTTCTCTTCCGGTGTGACACCCAAGCTCTTCAGCTTGTTCACCAGCGTGTCAACACCATCCTGAAAAGACTGCTGCATATTCTCGATCTGTTTGTCCAAGGTCGTTGTGTTGTCGGGCATGTAGACTGCTTCTGCTTTCGTGACAGGATAGACCTTGTTGCCGTCTTTGTCAGCAAGCTCCTGTATGTATGCTTTCGTTTCTGCCATGTTTCACCTCTATCCCATCGTGGGCCATGCGGACTGTGTCTCGACTCCGAAGAGCCCCTTATATGCTTTTCTCACAGAATCTTTCAGCTTTGCCGGTACATCTTCAAGTGTCTTCACACCCTTGTAGATCAATCTCGCCCAAATCTTTGCTTTCGCCATTTTTACTCCTCCACCATTGCTTCCTGCAGCTCTGTGATCTGCTCCTTTACGATTTCCATGTCAGTCTTTACTCTGGTAATAAAGTGCACAGTCACATTTCCGTCAGTCTCTGCTTCTGCCGTTACCTTGACAGGTACGATGTTTTCTACGAGCTTTCCGTCAAACTTCGCTCCCTTAAAATTGCTCTCCGTAAAGAGTGCGCGGATTGCATCGATGTCAGCAAAAGTCGTAAGGACAGTGATGCAGTCGGAAATTGTTGATGTATCCGTGAACTCCTTTGATACTCCGTTTGAAAATACTAAAATCTTACTCATTTTATTTTTCCTTTCTACCTCTTCTTTAGAGGGTTTTTATAAAGTTCGCCAAATAGTAATTTGGCGAATATGGCTTTTGTAAAAAACAACTATCACTTCTTTACTGGTTCGGCTGGTATTTCAGTCGAAAATATTGCGCGTGTAACTTCAGATGTGATATCTCGCACGAGTAATGGACACTATTTACTACATTGCTTTGTTGAGGGATATCAAACATCTTCTGGGGCCGGAGAATCTATCAAATGGCTTTCAACTTATGCCATTTTGTCTGGAATAAAGGGCAAACTTTCGTGCAGTAACCATATCGCTGATGGAATCTACCCATTATCAATCAATGGTGTTTTGTCAGCTGAAAACGCAGGCCAAGGAGCTGCAGTACAAATAGATAATGATAATATTTATATTGGTAGATATTATGACAATACTAAAGATATCGGAGTATGGCAAATGAGAGTTACTCTTCCTGGATCATATATCTTTAGTTTTTATGCAGAAATTTATTAAAGACACAATGCTGTAAAATAGCTATGTTCTAATAAAGTTCAACGTTGAATCTGAAGGTATACTTTCCACCGCTTTTTATTTTTGACATAGGCCATGCACCAAATGAACCATCATCTTTATAAATTCTTCCAATCTTGACATAAGTATTAACTAACACTGCAACTGCTCCGAAGCCTTTATCCTCGAAGAGTCCATCTTCTGTTAGTGGTACAGCAATTTCACCATCGGCAATATACTGATTGTTTTTCCCTAACGAGCTTTTTGCTGTACCTAAGAGTGCATCCATTGACAGCATATTGAAATTTTCAGATGCACCATTGCTGAGAGTTTGTCCAGTAACAGTTGTGTCTATCAAGTAATGATCGTTTGTAAAATGTCCGATAACGGATTGATATACTTGCACAATATTTGGCACTTCAACACCTGCGATTGAAGTAGAAAACATGAAGGTCTTCGCCAAATTACTATTTAACGAAGTAATTTCAGACGCAAGATCTGTCTTAACCCAATATGTTGTGTCTGTAGGTAATGTCCCTGCAGTTGCGTTCTTGGTACAACGATAGATGTAGTTGTTATATATTGCATACTGTCCAGCGACATACGCCTGCGATGCAGTCCACATACTAGAACAACTATCTTTTACTCCGGTAACTTGACCAGTAAGATCCGTGATTATGCTGTTGACAGCCTTGTTCTGCACCGGGTTTGTGCTCGTTGAAGATAAGGCCTCATCAACGATCGTCTTATTTGCCCCATCCTCTATTCCATTAAGTTTCTCGTTGATTTCGACGATGGCTTCATTGACTACCTTGTTCTGGACAGGATTCGTGCTGAATGATGACAACTCATTATCTACAACTGTATTGTTGGCTCCTTCCTCAACCCCATTTAGTTTATTCTTATCAGCAGAAGACATAAGACCGTTCGCTGATGTGCTTGCCGTGTCCGTTGACGGAACTCCGAGTTTCTTTCTTGCGTCCGCAGCCGTAGTTCCGCCGGTGCCCCCATGAGTGACAGGTAACGTTCCGATGACCCCGACATAAACATCTTTCGTGCCGTCGAAAGAAGATCCTCCTTCATTTTCGAGGTTTGCTGTAATTTTCCTCACTGATGAGAGTTTTTCTGCGGCAACAGCCGTTCCTTCAGAGGGAAGTGCACCAACCATTTCAGCAGTGTAGTCGCCTTCTTGTGGAGCAACGGCTCCGCTCCTTCCATTCCACGAATTTACGCCTGCATGCGATGCATTGTCTTTTGCAATTTCCGCCCAGTATTTAGCGTTGTTAGTGTCAGTGCCTCCTTCACTTGCCACGGATGGCCCGACCGCCCATGCTTTTGCAGCGGCTGCTGCAGTAGTCGCATCCCCTGCCGATATGTCAACGGATGATTTCACCTTCGCAGCGTCATCAGCGCTCTTCTTGGCGCTCTTGGCAGCGGATATTGCATCGGCAGCGTTTCCTGCCGCTGAAGAAGCAGACTGCTCTACGGAAGAGGCTGCCTTCTCAGCACGATCCGCATATTCTGCAGACGCTGCCTTGTCCGCATCCAGATCCGCCTTCGTTGCCTTGATCGTATCAATGTACTGATCAATCTCTTTCTTTGCTTCGGCCCCGGAGAAGTCGAAGCGCTCGACTTCTCCCCTCTTTCCGCGTCTTGCATAGATATCTGTAATTGATTTGCTCATACTGCCTCCAAAGTAATAACTTCTGTTTCTTTCACCGTTGTTCCGATGAATATTTCAGCGGATCTTGTGCTCGCAGCTTCCTGCTTGACTACCCCTCCGGACTTCTTATATACCGTAAAGAAAGCATTCAGCTTGTCCGCCGTGTCTGCGATCCACGAATCCACCACTGCGAGATTCCGCCTGCTTGTATCCTTATTTAAGGTTGGCCGCTCAATGATAATATCCATTGTTTCGCTCCTCGCTCGTTGTCTCCAGAGTGATAGCCAGAGTGTAAATCCGCACTGCTCCATGCCCGATGAATTTCAGCCGGAAGTGATCACACCGCGGAGGGAACATTGCAAGGCTCTGAGATGACAGGGAATCGTTCCCTCTCAGCGTTCCAGCATCCGTATATACCTGATCGTCATAGGAAATCTGGACTTTGATCTCAGATCCAAATGGAATGTATGCCCGAAGTGTCAGCCGGTTGACCCTCTTGTGATCCGGATACTCAAATCCGATATCGCCGGTCTCGCACCACCATTCCACATACTGCTCATCCGGGATTCTGCTCTGGAAAATAATATTGTCGTTCGCCCCGATGCCGTAAATCCTCGTTCCATCTGTCCCGTAGATCTGTCCGGACTCCGAAGCCGTGAACATGGTGTACTTCACGTTCGAATCATTCTTGTGCCAGATTCCCCGCTCCATGTCGTAGATCATGTTGACCGCATGGCCGAGATTGGTCTGCATGGACAGGTAGTACTTCCCGAGGCACCCGGAAGCCACTGCAGAGTAGAAGATCGTTCCTCTTGGGAATGCATCAGATATAGATGACGGAGTGCTGCCGTCATACACACAGATGTCTGCAGCAGACTTATAGACAAGATACTCGTTTACAATCGCAAGAGACTTCTCCGATCCCTTCTGTACCCCTCTGCAGGTATGCGTAGATAGCTGATACTCCGAAGGTGCTGCGCCGAAGATCTTCATGATGCAGTTTTCCTTGAAGAATGTCGGGTATCCCTGATAGGAGACGCACCCGGTCCATGCCCCCGGTTCCCCGACAGACAGCGCATACGAGTCAGTCGAGATTCCCTGATAGCAGTACCAGTTTTTGAAGTCTCCGAGCTTGGATGCATAGATCTCATTGGTAGAGTTGCCTTTTGCATCCTCGCCATAGTGGCACCCCCACACGCGGTTGTTGGAGACACAGACCATATCGAGTGTCGGGATTTTCCGTTCAAAGGAAAGTGTCCAGATGGAGTCTGTCGTGACTGTCTTCGACACCTCCGGGAGGATCCCGTTGATGATGATGTAGTCATCCTCCATCTTCAGAATGACCGATCCATCGTTGATGTCCGGAAGATCCGAATTCATGTAGACCGCATCGCCTTCTGAGAAGTGCTTGGTCAACTCTCCGCCCGGCACACTGATCTTGATGTAGTTGGTCGTGGCAGCTTCCCATGTGGAAAGGTAGCCTACATAGATGTAGAGGCCTTCTCTTCCAGATGCCGTGCACAGCCAGTAGTCGCCGGAGCTTGGATTCTTCGGAGCTTCCTTGCCCGCCGTAGCCGGAAGAGCTTTCCCGTCTGCATCTGTGATGCTGTAGGTGATCGTGATCCCGGAAGGAGCCTCGTACTTGGAAGAGATTTTCCCGACATCGTCCGGATTGCTCAGGTTGACATAAACCCCTGCAGGGAAAGCAACGACATAAGCCCCGAAGCGGATGAGCTGCTGTTCTGAGGTGTCATCCTCTTCGAAGTAATCCCCCAGGTCGAATTTCTTGCTGCCGTAATACAGCACATGGTTGCAGAGGTAGGTTAGGTTGTTACCCGTCAGCGTGATCCCACGGATTGCCATGTTGTCGATCTGCTCATACAGATCGGTTGCAACGTCCGGAGTCTGAGCAGTCTTCGACTGCACATGTGATCCGTCCGCATTCGTGTCCACCTTGTATTTCGCAGACACATGCTTCTTGATCACCTCGTACAGCTTGTCCTCATATTTCACCCGGTCGCCCACCTCGTAGGTGTGCGAGTCCGGATCCCACTTCGTGAAAAGCTCCACAAGAAGAGCCCGAGGCTTCCGAGGAGTAAGGAGAGGATATCCGTCCGAAGACAGATTTTCCTCGTCGTACATCTCCCCTGCACCGATCCGGTAGTTGTGGTTATACCCGAGCCACGTGTCAATCATGCTCCTTGTGTTGTTGTCGTCTGACTGCTGTGGTAAAAACATCAAAGCACCTCATGCCGAAGCATATGCTTCATCGGTCTGTCCGGCTGATGTGACCGGTTGTAATACTGCTGAAAGGCAAGGTATGCATTGTTGAATGCTTCCGTTGCCACGTTGTAACGTCTCGAATCGTTGTTGTTGTACGCGATCCGCTGGTCAAGGTAATAGAAGTAGACATCTGTGTACGGGTCCGGAATGGCAAGCTCCGAGTCCAGCGTGAACTCTTCGTCCTCCATCTCGTTCGTAATATGCAGCGTCCCGTCATCGTCTACATACATCCAGCTTGGGAGATGCAGACCGCCGTCGTTGTCCACCCAGAGGCCTTCTCTCTTGATCTCAGAGTCCTTGTACCCGTCGTACTTGGAGAAGACTTCCACCTCTGCCTGCTTCTCGATCTTCCGAAGCCACAGAAGTTTCAGGTCATTCTGCACGGAATTGGCTCTTTCTGCGTCATACTGCTGTATCAGCTCTGATACTGTCATTTCTTCCACCTAAAAACAGGGAGCAGGTTTCCCCTGCCCCCTGCAAACATCTTTAAAGATTCTTGGATTTCTCTGCGAAGTCACTGGTCATCTTCTCGATGAACTCATCCGCCCGGTCCTGTGCCTGTTCGCTATGCCTGAGCACCTCAGCAATCGGCTCTGGAACATCGACCTCGACGCCTTTCTGAATCTTACAGGTCCATCCGTTCACCGAAGCAACGACAAAGTTCTCTTCCCCTCGCGGAGCCTTCGGGAGCTTGATCCTCACCTTTTTCTCAAAAGGGTCTTTTGCTGCAGTAGCCATCTTATCCTCCTTATTAGTTTGCTTCATCCGTCTTGGAGAAGAAGGAACCGGTCTCTACGCGGACCATTCTCTCCTGATAAAGGATCTTCGCACCTTCGGAGCCCTTCCAACCTACCGTAGATCTCTGGTCGAGAGGATCCGCCGTGCCTGCAGAACCACGCTGCTTCACGATGACCTCAAGGTTCTCCGCAGACGGATCGATGATGCCGTATGCGTCTTTGCCAAAGAACATGGCACCGTATACGCAGGTGTCTGCTGCGCAGCCGTCGGTTGTGCCCTTCCAGATCTTGGTCTCCGTGTTCTCGATGAAGCGGACACCATGGAGCTTGCCAATCTCGCCGTTGTAGATCTCGCCGGGCTGAGCGTACTTGTGTACGTCAAGCCAGTCAGAGGACTGACGGAGGTCATAAGCCTGCGAAGGATGGATGATAGCTACGTAATCGCCGTTAATCTTCGGAGCGTGCTGCTTCTTCAGGAAGGTTGCGGCCTGATTGACAAGCTCGGAGGTCAGTGTGTCTGCTACTCCAAGCGTTGCTCTGGAGGTCTTGGCTCCTGCATAGATGACGTTCGTTCCGGTAATAACCTCGTTACGGATAACCGTATCCATGGTGTCACCGGCCTGTGCACCATGCTCCTCAGTGACCGCAGTGATGACCGGATCCACTGCCTCAAGCTCAAGACGATCAGAAATCGTGGTGTAGTCACCGTACTGGTTGATCTCACCCTCGATCTTGATCATGTCAACCTTGTTGCCATCCGGGGTTACGCCCTCGGTCAGCGGAGTCATGGCCTTGGCGTAGGTCTTAAACTTGCGCCACTCGACTTTGTTGCCGCCATTCTTCGGAAGAGACTGCTTCTGGCCAAACTGCGCGAAATAGTGCTCGTTGCGGGCGTTCTGCAGCAGAGATGTCTTGTAGAACGTCTTCATAGTCGGGGACAGGTTGTTCCCGGTGGTTGCTGCAGTTGTGACGTTGGTATTCGGGTTCGGATCTGCAAACATCTGCAGATCAAAAGTGATTATAAAATCCTTGACGATGATGTCGTTTTTAGTTCTCATTTCGTTCCTTCCTAGAACGTAATCCTTTCACCAGACTGCGCTCTCATCTTGATATCCTCAATCTGTTTCAAGGTAAGCTTGGAAGGATCTACGCCGGTCGCTGCACCTGCCTGCTGACCACCGGCTCCGTTCTCTGCGGGCCGTTTCATGCCGGACTGGATGGCGTTGCTCATCTTCTGCTGTGTACGTTTCACAGCGTATCCCATGGCTCCGCTCATAATCTCGTCTCTGTGGACAGCTTCGTAAGCAATCTGCAGCGCATTCGGAAAACCGGATGACTGGAGTGTGGCTACCATGTGCCCGAACTGAGCGTCTCCCATCTCTGTGTCCAGATCGAAATCCGGATACAGCTGCTTGAGCTGCTCGCCCTGAGACTGAATAGCGTCCCACTCTCTCTGCTGCTCTGCCTGCTGAGCCTGCGACTTGTAGAAGGCGTTCTGCCTCTCCATGTCATGCATGTACCGAAGGTCTTCGATTGACATGCCTCTGTCAAAAGCTTCCTTCTGCAATGCCTGATCGTCATTCATCACCGCCCTTGTCAGGGCATCGATGGGAATACCACCGTCTTCAGCAGGTGCAATACCGTACCTCTTGGCGAGAGCCTGCACCATCGGATCGATAGCGTTAACCTTGCCCTGCAGGTCCGACTGATTGCGGAACCGCTTATTTACGGCATCGCGTACAGACTTGCTGTACTCCTTCTTGTACTTACCTTTGATCAGCGAGTCCCATGACTCTTCCGGAGGCTGACCCTCTCCGTCTGCAGATGCGGTCTGCTGTGCTTCGGCTCCTGCTGGATCCTGTGCACCCGTGTCGGCAGTGACGACTGCGGAAGTATCCGCTACAGCTGCTGTTTCGCCTCCGCCATCTTCTGCGAAAAGCTGAAGACGGAAGGCATGTAACATATAGGGCATATTGCTCCTTTCATCATCTGCGGTAGGTCGCGACCCTTATACGCTTATATTTTCATATTTCGCTTCGATAAAATAGGGCACCCTACTTCTGTGATAGATACGTACTTGGGAAAGGACTCTTGCACGCCACGAAAGCCTGTCAGTATGGTCTGGAAGGCCTTCACAGCTTCCGTCCCCATGCCACGCACCCATGCAGAGCCGGACTCCAGATGAAAGTCATACCGGTCTGTCACAGAGGGCATCCTTGCCGCAAGGGTCTGGATGAGCGTAGACAAGGATGCGCAGACAATGTCATTCCCATAGCCTGCGTATCCTGCATGCCCGTCTAGGCGGACTTCAAAAGCGTATTCAGTTCTGTAATATGTGATCTTCGTCATGACGGATTCGTGGTCTGAGCTGCCTGCTCACGTGCATTCTTTGTGATTGCGGATTCATCACCCCCGGATGTGGGAGCTTTGGTTGTCCCCTGCGGAGTCCCTTCCTGCGCATTCAGGTTCTGATTGATCTGACCGGCCATCTGACCGGCCATGTTGTACTGTCCACCGGAAAGCTGATCAATCATTTCGGAGAGCTGGAGCATCTGCTGCTGCATCTGGAGCATCTGCTGGTACATGCCCCCGTTCTGCTGCACCTTCTGCAGCACGGACTGCTTTCCTTGGAAGTCCATCATCTCAAGGCAGGCAGATACCTGATCCGCGTACTGCGGGTTGAAGAAGCCTGCGTTGTAGAACTGCATCGCAAGCTCGTTCTGCGAGAGTCTGCTGTATGAGGAGGATTTCTCCGCTTCCACCTTCACATCGAAAGCAGGAACCCGATATCCCATGTCGATTCCGAATTCTGTACCCTGATTCTGCGGCTGGAGGCCTTCATTCGAGTACTGGACAAATTCCTGCTCTCCCTGCTCTCCTGTGATCCGGAACTGCCTCGGCATAGAGTAGAACTGCCGGATCAGCTCAATCACCATGGTCACAATTTCCTTGTGCGCATCGAAGGTTGTGTTGATCTGGTCTCTCGATGTCTTTCCGGAGCTCTCTTGCATTGCTGCAATCGCGGATGCTGCAGTCACGCCGCTCTGGGTGCCTCCGTTGTTGGCATCGCGGTTTCCAGCCGTCTCCTTCATCTCGTTGATCTTGTTCTCAAGGATGGAGATATAATTGCTGTTCACCATCGTGGGGACATTGATCGGCTGGATGGAGTCCTGTCCCATGTTGCGGTCCACATGAACAATAAGCTTGTTCGGATCTGCAAATTCTTCTTCGTTAACTCCGCCGTCATTGCGGACGAGGTACCGGGGAGAACAGACATGCTGTGCGTTCTTCTCGAAGGCGTTGTTGAAGATATCAATGGAAGCCTGCGCATTCTTGCAGACATCGATGAAGCCGAAGCCCACCGGCATTCCTGCCTCCGGGAAAAGGACATCGAATACAAAGGGATATTTTCCATGATCGTACAGACCGCGTTCTGCCATGCTTGGACCGGTGACAACATTAACAACCTGTGTGACCGGCAATCCTGTCTGTGGATCCAGAAGAGCGTTTCCGCTCTCATCAAATACCGGCTGCTCCTGCGGCTCCGTAGGCGGATTTATATCGTTCTCTGTCGCATAAAGCACCGTATCCCCGACAAACTTGCAGTACTGCAGCGTCATCCTGCCATTCACCGGCTTCTTGTAGTACCAGTCGATGACCGCAGTCTTTCCTGTCGTGTCGATCGTCTCGTCATACATGTATTTCTTGAGGATTGTGTCGCTGGAAGCAGAGAGCTGCTCCGCTACCTGTGGGTAGGCCTGCTTCAGCGTGTCGTTATCCACAAGCTCCACCGTAAAGATGTTCTTGCTCTTCTGGATGTCCTTGATCCCCGGCTCCCAGAAGATCGAGAGCAGATCAACGTTCTCGATGGAGATGTCCCCGAGGCCGTTGAGCTTGCTCTGGTCCCAATAGATACCGAAGCACCCGGTGCCGTTCTTCAGCTTGTACCACACTTCATCCGAGTAGACTTTCCGGTACCCGATCTGATCCATCACTACGGGGATGATGGAGGACAAGCGCTGCGCTTCCTCCACATCTCCCGGCTCTCTTGGCAGGATGTCGCTGTCCGGGAAATTGTCCATGAAATCAGCGTGCTTGCTGATGACCGTGTTGAAGAGCCACCCAGATGCAGGCTTCGGGTCATCCATCGTCTCCTCTGTCTGCATCAGGTCCCAGTGGCGCATCTTCCACCACTTCTCATTGCGTGTAATCTTGTCTTCGAGACGCTGCTTGCCCTGCTTGTACTTCCGGAGCACTTCGTATGCGTTGCGGACCTGCTCCTTGCCAATCGGCTGTACCGGCCGCGCGGATCCCTCCGGCTGCTGTGTGATGTCAATAATGTCTGCCATGCTCTTCTCCTATCCATGCGGGATGAATTTCGCCCGCTGCTTACGTACCCTCTGATTGAGAGGATCATCCTTGATCTCAACTTTTACTTCCTTGCGCTGCGGCTTGATCGGCCTGCTCATGCACTCGTACCGTACCTCGTCGGCTACATGATCCTCTTGTGTCGTGTCGATGTCCTCTACCTTATGCTCGTCATACACAAGCAAAGGGATCGTCCGTATAAAAGCCTTGCAGTTGCTGAAGATGTACATCATGGGGATCCCGTTATCATCAAAAGCCAGACGGTAATGTACTTGCATCCACCCGGCGATCCGCTCGTGATCCCCCTTGTCGAAGTAGATTTGATGCTGCGCAGCTACATCCGCTACGCTTTCCCCGCTCTCCGCGTTCCAGATAGCTGGATCTGCTACGCCGAAGATCCGCCTGCCCTTGAGCCATGGGTGCTGCGTCTCGATTTCCCGGATGCGCTTAAATTGCTCCTGTGGGGTCCACTTCACGCCTTCGTTCGGGGTCTGCGTGCATCCGTACAGCTCAAGGATGCGGTACAGCCGCCCGTCATAGTCCACAGCCCACCATGCGCAGGAAAAAGGCTTGCTGTATCCGAAGTCGTAGCTTCTGCAGATCGTCCACCCAATCGGGATATCGAAGGGCTCGATCACATGCGTCCACTGCCTGTCCTCGTAGTGCTCCGGATTATCCCGGAATTCCTCAAAGACCTGACCGCTGAAGACATCCCACTCTCCATCCAGCCATGCCTTCCGGAGCTTCGGAGGGAGTGCTTCCAGACTCTTGATGTAGCCGGGGTCTCTCTTCATGAGGACGGTGTTGTCGGTCAGCTTTGCCTGCGTGAAGCTGTAGTCTTCCGGATACTCGCCGGGCAGATACTTTTTGTCGATGAAAATCCGCTTGATGTACTGGTGCCCTACACCTCCGGGGTTGCAGGTGAGATAGATGCGTTTGGGATGGTCATTTGCGCCTCTGCAGCACGAGTAGATCATCTTCAGCTCTTCCTCTGTCCACTGCGTCGCCTCGTCGATGAAAATAACGTCCCACTCGATGCCCTGCGTCTTGATGACCAGCTCATCTGTGCGCTGTGCAAAGACAAACTCGATCACGGAGCCGGTGTTGAACGTCAGGCGCTTCTCCTGCTTGGAGTACTTCGCCACCTTTGCGCCCACAAGCTCCCCCACGAGGGTACGGATGTGGTTCTTTTCGAGGTCCGGGTACTTCCGCCGGAATATGGCGATCTTGATCCCCTTGTGCTTAAAGGCCAAGAGCTTCGCCTTCGTCTGGATAGACCAGCTCTTGCCTCCGCCTCTTGCACCTCCGTAGCCTACGATCTTGTGGTGATCGAGAAGGAACCTCTTCTGCTTTTCGGAAGGTCTTCCGATGATGAGTTCAGTCTGCATACTCATCACCGTCCTCGTACCGGATCACGATCTCTGTGCTCTGCGCAGCTTCCGGAGTGCAGCCGTAGTACTCTGCCAGCTTCTGGAGCGCCGCCTGCACATCGCTGACTCTTCGGGTCTTCTTCTTGATCCCCCATGACCCGTCTGCACATCTGCCTTCTTCGATGTCTGTCAGCTCTCCGCTTGCGATCTCCTTGAGCTTCTGAATGATAAAGGCACGCATAGAGGCAGCATCATCTGCCGTTTTCTCGATGACCTTGCCCTGAATTTCGTCATACCTTGCCCTTATATTGCCCTGCTGAAAGAGCCTGCACGCCTTCTGGGTGATCGTTTTCTCTTTCATCTTTGACGTGTCATATGCGGCCCGATATGCTGCGGATTGATTTCCTCCGTTCCTTATGAGCTCTTGTACAAATTTTTCCTGCTTTGCTGTAAGCATAGTCTCCTTGCCCTATAACCTATATTTTGACAAGGAAAAGGCTCACTTTATAGGGCACCCTCTGTGATACAAGAGGCCTTACCAAGGAAAAGAGGACCGGGGAAATCCCGATCCTCTTTTTTACATCCTCATCTTCTTTCGATATTTTGCCTGGGCTCTCTCTTCCATGCCCTTTCGGTCTCTATCGATCCCGTCCTCGTTCTCATCAATCGCCCGGTATACGCTGCAGTTCCAGAAGCAGCCCTTGCAGAAGTCTTTCTTGTATACCCGTTTCACCTCTGCATTTTTGAAGTTGATTGTGGTGTGAGTGGCATCGTCTGTCAGTGGGAGGCACCTGATTTCACAGGATGCCTCCTTGCAGTACATCGGGCATGTCACGTATACATCCTCAGCGAACTTTGTTGACATCCCTTGCCTCCTCAGTTGAATGGCAGCTCCTCATCAATCCCTTCCGGGATGTTCATAAATCCATCTAAGGCTGCGTTAGTCCCTGAACTCTGCGGCGCAGGCGTGCTGTAGTTGTGTGCGACGTCATTCGCTGCCCTGCCTTCGCAGAACTCCTGTCCTTCCACTACTACATCCGTCGTATAAACCTTCTGCCCGTCCTGTCTGGTGTAGCTTCCGGTCTGGATCCGCCCGGCCACACAGATCTTCATGCCCTTGTGCAGATACTTCTCTGTGAACTCTCCTGCCTTGCCGAATGCTACGCAGGAGATAAAATCTGCCGTCTGCTGCCCGTCCTTCTTTCCTCTCCGATCCACCGCAAGGGTGTACCTTGCTATGCACATGGGCTGTGCGTCCTGAGTATACCGGACATCAGGATCCTTCGTTAACCGGCCCATCAATACTGCTTTATTCATTCTTTCACCTTCTCCATAAGTAACGTATCGAACCCTTCAGTTGCATAGATGCGTATTCCGTCCCGTTCCAGCTTACAGCCGCCGCACATCTTGGTTACTTCAAATACATCACCGGTTCTTAGTGTTATAGACCCGTGAACGCCAAGATAACTCTCACGGATTCCCAGTTCTACGTTTTCTTTCATCCGCATTTTCATTTTGCTTTTTCTTCCAAGTGTCCGAATCTTCATCTTCGCTTTCCTCATTCCTTTTATCCAGCACATCGGGTGCGGCAAACTTAGTCATTGCCAACACTCTTTTCAAGCCATATAGTGCCGCAACCTGATTTTCTACGTAACACCCTCTATAATCGAAATAATTTTCGAATGTGATAAAGTAATCCGCTTCTGCCATAAACCTGATAGAATCGCTAATGCTTCGGATGCGATCCGCATCGCTTTTAAAAGTCTTCGGCTCATAGGGATTGAGTACCTGCAAGCTCTTCCCGGTATATGCTTCCGCCGTTCTCTTCAGAACTTCAAAACTATTTTTAATATCCTCTTCTGTTCTTCCTTTTGTAGGACAGGAGATAAAGAGCTTGTGTTTTGGAGCTGAATCTTTCTTTTCATTCTTTTTCTCTGATGCTAGTTCATCTGTGGTTGCTTCGGATTCAAGCCACTTTATCTTTTCCTTATTGCAGTTCCAGTATCCATTGCAAAATATGCAGTCGACACACGGCGTTTGTATACACAGACCCACATCCCCGTTTTCCCTTACTGCAATGCGATGTGCAATTATAAAGTCTGACGAACCTCCAAGCCCAAGCTCATCGAATCTCTTTTTGTTTTTCTCTCTGTTTGTCATCATTTCCCCTTTCTACTGAGCATTTCCCTCACGTACTCTTCAATCGTCTGCCTTTTCATTTTTCCCCTCATTCGTCTCCTGCTTGTCAAAGATTTTTTCCGCTACTATCGCTCCAAAAATAGAAAGAGAATGTGCTTCTTCTAAATCCGCATCAAGACTTGCTATTGTGCTGGAAATAGTGTCTACAAATTCCAGTCTGGAAATTGTTACATAGTCTTTTTTTGCTTTTTCATTATTCTTTTTGCACCATTTTTCATACCAAGAAGCCATGTTCATTCCTCCTTCCAATCGCTCCAATCTATGCGCTGCCCGCACTGGAAGCAGTACTTGTCCCAGCGCTTATCAAGACAAGTGCCGCATGTCGGACAGCGATTCTCCCGTATACGCAGATGTGTCGAGCATTCATAAACAACTTTTGACTTCTTCGGTATCTGGTAATCTGCCAGTTCCTTGAGCTTTTCATATTCCTCATCTGTCAGTTTAATCATCATCACTTTCCTCCTTGTACGGCTCCGGAAGTGGCATCCACGCAGTTACCCGGGCCTTAAAACAACGTTCTGTGACTTCAAGGTATCTCCATTTTTGATCATCATTCATAAATGCAGTCGTCACCGCATTCGCGGATGTAGTGACGATGACCGTTTCATACATTTTCGGCAATCTCGCCTCTACCGGAATCCACTTCATTTCACTCATCTTCCACCTCCGGTTTGATTCCGCACGATGCTGTATACCCTATCCCGGCAAGCATCTTTCTAAGCTTCTCCATGGCCTTCGGCTTGAGTGCATCCGCAAGCGGCATATAAGCTACTACCACGCCGTTAGATACAGCTGCCTTTAGGCCCTGACTTCTCAGATAAGCTGCTGCGTCTTCCTTACTGACTTCATTTCCGATCATTCCGCTTTCTCTCCTTCCAGTTGCTGCAGCCCTTGCTTCCCGTCTCCTTCTGGCAAGAGTACACTTCACACCTCACATGCGTCCCTCGCGGCCGTGCGTCCGGCATGTGGTAATCCGCATACTCGCAGGTTCCGCAGCTCTTTTCTCCGCTCACATCGTCCCCTTTCTGTACGGGCCGTACACCATCTTCGTCCTCTTTCCGCACTTCGGGCACTGGTAGTACCTCGATACCGTGCCCTCACTGTATGACACTGCATGGCACTCCCATTTGTGAGCACAGAATAACTGCTTGATCATCCTTTTGATTTTCATTCTTCCTTCCCCTGTTCGGCCTCCGCATACAAGACAACAGCAACATCTTCGATAAACTCTTCCGGGATCATGATCCCTGCCTGCTGGCAGATCGAATACTGCACCTTCGCGATGCTTCTGATGTCAGCACCCTGCCGCTCCATGGTTCTCGTGAGCACTTTCAGAAGATTGGCGACACCACCTTGGTTTCCGCGAACATTCTTGTAGACGCTCACACATGTCTCATCCTTTTTCGCTATGCTTTCGATTTCCTGCTTGATGCTTGATTCCATCCCTTTTCTCATTTCCTTTCTTTTCTCAGCGAACCACTCGATATACCGCTGTATCAGCTCCTCTTTTCGTTCGGTATGCTCATACGCTTTCTCTTTTCCGCCGTAGCAGTCTGTGTAAAAGACTTCGCTCCAGTCTTCCGAACGGAGAAAAAATCTTGCGGCTCCTCTTTTCCGTTTTGAGCAGTACCCTTTTGGCAGTTTTACATTCGACAAAGCTGCTATGCTTGCTGTTTTTCCAAGCCACATATCACGCCGTTCCTCGGAAATCTCATACTCTCTTTTTCTCCGCTGATACGCCTGCCAGCTATCACCTTTTACCGCATACAGCGGAAATGGAGGTGTAAGCCTTTTGGAGTTTCCAACATCAGTTACAATGTCGTATAGTGCAAGTCTCTCGTACATGTTTCACCCCAGATAACTTTTCTGGAACACTTTCATCCACTCCTTGTGCCCCCACTTCCGCTCAAATTCCGTCTGTGCCAGCTTCTTGAGCTCCAGATCGAGCTCTCCGCCCGGCTCACAGTGGACTCTGTGGTGACAGTGTGGACACAGATAGACCTTCAGTCCGTAGTGCTCTGCGTTCCTCCGGTTCGCCGTGCCGTGCATCATGTGATGCTCCTGCATGGATCCATACCGGCCGCAGATGTAGCACCGATCTTTTCTGTTCCCGTCAATAATGCTTTGCATGATATCTTTTAATCGCCATCCGGACCGCATTGCCGGTCACGCCCAGCGCCTCCCCTGTCTTGTCCCATGTAAACCCGATCTCCCGGAGCTTGATCCCTCTTTCGATCTGCTCTGTGCTGAGCTTGCAGTGTGCAGCTCCTCCTCGTGCTCGTGACTTCTGCAGCTGCTTTTCCTGCCGCTTTTCGCTCAACACGATCCCCGCAGGAAGTGCAGGGATGTACCGGTATTCCTTCGTCGGAGGGAGCAGCGTACCGGGCAAATTGATACTTTTCACTATCGCTGTCATTTTTTCTCCTAGTTCGCCAAAATATTTGCTTCAAATTCCGTCATGTCTCCGTACACAGCTTTCTCTTCCGGGCTCCAGCCCTTCTTGGCCGTAGTGCCGGACCGTGCCATTTCGAGGCGATCCCAGGTGATTCCCTTGTACCCGGAAGCCATGCACTCGGTGATGAGCTGTGATACCTTCTCGACGCCATGCTCCTTAGTCTTTGCCTTTGCGATGGATACGAGGCTCTTCAGCCCTGTCTCTGTGATAGGGCTCCCCTGCTCTCGTCTGGATGTAATCCACTCAGAGAGCTTGTCCGCTACCTCTCTGACCACGCCGAGGGTCTGCAGTGCGTCGGATGTCGCTTCCTCGACCGTAAAGGGGGTAGGGGGATTCTTTACATTTACATTTGCATTTGCATTAACATTTACATTAGCTAGGCTTTGCTTCGCATCTTCTGTAGCGTCGCTAGGGTTTGCTACAATTTGCTTCGCACTTTTTGTAGCGTCGCTAGACTTTGCTACAGCCTTGCTTGCTTTTGCTGTACCGCCGCTGCGTCCTGCTTCTCTTCTCTGGATGTTCGCATCGATCTGCGGCTTCACCAGAGTCAGGAAGACCTTCGCCATCGGAGTCTCTGCTTCTTCCTCTCCATCAAATGCATATCTGCACAGCGAAGCAATGCAGGCTTTGCATTCGTCCGGATCCATATCCAGCAGTGCATCCGCGAAACTTTTATAAAAAACGAAGCTCTGATTAGCCATTGACTGCAAACTCCTTGTACTTGTCCTCGTTCAGTGCTCTTGCGGCTTCCACGTCCGGATCCCCTCGGAGTTCCGGATGCTCTGCCTGTACCTTCTGCCTCGCTCTTCTGACCGACTCCATGTTGGGGGCTCCGATCTCCTTTGCCCTGCGGAAGAACTCCGCTGCGGACATGTCAGACGGAACGCCCAACGCTTCGATCACGCATGAGTAGAGGACGTTATCGCTGTTTCTCGTGTAGGGTTTCTCACGCAGCACCGCCTCCACGTACTTCTTGACCTCTTTCAGCTTTTCCATATCCTGCCTCTCTGTAGACTGCTGTCATCCTTGCAATTTCATCCGGAGTCCTCGGATCGATTCCGCACTCTTCTGCCTCATGGATCGCTCCATCGATGAGCTGCGCCATCTCTTCCGTGTTGTAGGTGTGGCTCCCTCTCACGACCCAGTAGATCGCAAGAGGGGTACCATCCTGCAGATGGACCACACGCCCAGACGGCTCATAGTGCTCGCTTTCGCACCTTGTCCAGTCAAAGGACATCGGCTTCACCGACCAGTCGAGGACTCCATCTGTGTAGCTGTTCTGTCCATATTCCTTGAGGAGCCAGTTGTGCTCTTCCGTCTTGCTGACCTTCTTCGCTGCTGCGATCTGGCTGCAGAGCTTCCAGTAGTAGGCGTTAGCCTCCTGTGACCTGTCTTTCCGGAAGGGTTTCAGCACCACCTTCAGGATCTTCTCCCTCAGCTTCTCCACATTTGCCGGTGACTCCTCAAGCTCCAGCGTGACCAGAGTCTTACGACTTGGGAACTCCTGCTGAATGCTCCTGATTGTTCCTTTCATTTGCAGTTCCATTTTCAAGGTTCCTCTGTATCTTGCTCATGAAGTCCGCATAAGACTTCTTTGTGACCTTCGGCCACATCCGGAAAGCTGAAAAGCTCTTCATGTCTCCGCTGCAATGCTTGCTCCACATTGCTTCGATCGTTGCAAGCTCGATCTCGTTGCAGTATGCTTCCATGTCCCACCGGAATACTTCTTTGTCGCCTTTGGACTCGTTGACTACTACGACGTGTGTGATTGTTCCATCCGCCACATCAAGCTCAGTAACCCGGAAGTGGTCGTAGCACTTGCCTTCATTTGTGACCTTCACCTTGTCTTCGCCCCAGACCGTGGTATCAGGTGCCGTGTAGAGCTCCCTTCCGATGCCCCAATTGAAGCAGGCACGTTTGAAGCTGTCAGATGCCAGTCCCTTCTCTCGCTCCGTATTGGACTCCGTTCCGGTGTCCTCCTTGGAGATCCATTGCTTCTTCTGATCATCCCAGATCATCACGCTGCAATTTGCGTTGTCCCGTCCGTGCATCCTCTGCCAGTTCATGGGACCCACTGTCTCATCGAGGATGTTCTGGTCAACTCTTGCATCTTTGTAGAAAAGGAGTGACACGCCGGTTCTCACTTTTCCGTCCTTCTCAGACCTGAGTATTCTTGCCACCCGGACATCGATTTCATCCGGTCTCAAATAACGAAACATTCTTCCCATAACTTTGCCTCCTTACTGGATCCGCAGTGATTCCGACTGCTCCAGATGTGCAAATGCAAGCTTCTTCCCTTCCTTCAGTGCTGCCGAAATTCCCTTTCGATCTACCTTCGGCTCCTGCTGAATCAAATACCTCTTCGGGATATTGTCGCTGTCGATGACGACAGACGGAGCGTTCTTCTGGATCCTGAAGCTGAAGAGCTGCGTCTTGAATTTGGTCTTGCCGGTCATGGTCATGGCGTTCTGCAGGGACTTCTTCATCCGGTCCGTGTTGGTCTCGATTGCCTTCTTCCGGGCTGTGAGCCGCTCGACCTCTGCGCTGATGCATTCCGCATCCGCTGAGAGCTGACGGATTACCTTCGCGTAGCCGTCAGCCTTAATTTCAATTTCTCCCCCGATGGCCTCCATCGTGTCCTTCAGGACCTCCGGTTCTACGTCCGGATCCTCTGCCATCTCCAAAAGCTGCAGATACTCATCAGTGAGCTGATATAAGCTTTCCATTTTCTTCTTCCTCCTCTTTCTCTGCGTTGGCCATGCAGTCACCGCAGATGTATGCATACTCGCCTTTGATCCTTGTGTGTGCCCCATGCGGGACAGGGATCTTGATATCGCCCTGGGTGACTCCGATTGGAGCCCCGCAGACGAAGCACCTCACGGCGCCACCCGGAACGAGAGGTACTCTTCTCCGTCCTTCTTTACCGTGACGGTCATCCCGCCAAGGTCTGAGTACTCTGTCTTGATCGCGGAGCCATTTGCCGACTGCATCACGTACCTCAGATCATCCATGAGCTGCTTGACAAACTCGTTCATTAAATCCTTCGGCATTGCGTCTACTATTTTTTCCATGCTATAATCTCCTTGCTAAAGCTGTTTGGCTGTCCGCATGCCCGTGCGGATGGCCTTTTTTATGCAACATCTTCGCCGCAGTAGTGCCTGCGGTACTTCCGCTTCCTCTTCTCTTCTGCTCTCTCACGTCTTTCCTTCTCCTCCATACAGATCGCTCCGGAGAAGCAGAGGATCGCAAGCATCAGAAGCGTTATCCCGATGCAGTGGGATCCGAAAATTGCCTCTGCGATGACTGAGTATGCTGTGCAGGTCACTCCTGCCGGTCCAAATATCCTTTCCATTTCACTTGCCCTCGAAAAACAATCTCATGTCATTCTCTTCGAAGTGGATCACCCGGTTCAGGGCGACCAGCTCATCCCGTGTCCATGTCCCGTCCCGCATCCGCTTTCGGTACGTAGATGCGGGGATCTTCGTCTTCCGGACGAGATCTCCGGTTCCAAGCCCTGCAAGGGCTGTCCGGGCCCGGATTGCATCCGCGAAGGTTGCAGTGTGCTTATTCATAGCCTTTTTCCCTCATCCAGTCGTGATACTTCTCAGACAGTCCTGCGTCTGAAATCAGTAAAAGAAGTGCCGTATATTTCGCGGATCGTCTTATTTCCGCTGCGCGGAGGCTCTCTACTGTTGGCGCTATTGGAGACATGTAGTCAGCAGCGTGATTGAAAATCCGATTTTTCAAATCGTCGTACTTCGAGTCCTTCTCTGTGCTCTTCTCCTCCTGCGGCTCTTCGGCTGCCTTGTCTTCCTTCTCCTCCTGCGGCTCTTCGGGGAAATGCTTGCTCAGAGCCTCACTCGTTTTCATGGCCGCAGCCGCGGTAGCAAGTCCCCTACTCTGTGTGAGGGACATCACATCGATCGCTGCTGCAGTAATTGCGACGACTTCATTGGCAAAGTCGAGGGCGGAGATCACCCCTCTTTTCTCTCCAAGCTCTTTCTCCATCGTGTCAAAATCTTTAAAATCTCTCATTTCTGTTCCTCCTTTTGTTCTCGATATTGGTGATGTACGGCTCCCGGTCTACCGGGAGAGCTAAAATCCGAATCTTACTCATATCCGTTCGCCATCTTCCAGAAGTTGTATTTTTCCTCAAGCCCCGCATCTATGACCAGACCGTGCAGAGCTTTAAACCCGCTATATGCCTCCGACGAAGATACTGCTGCGTACTGAACCACCGCGAGATACGTCTGCTCAAAGAGCAGCTTCTCCAGCGCACTCAGCTCTGTCTTTTCTGCAGGCTTCTCAGCATCCGGCTCCTCTTCCTTTTTCTCCGGGAAGAGCTTCTTATAGGCCTTCACAATCTCCATGGATGCGGAAAGCATCCCTATAGCCTTGTTTTCCGGATCCGCAGCAACGCTTGCAATTCTGCCGCAAGCTTCGTAGAAATCCATCTTGGAAATCTC
>ERZ1026868.284-NODE-284-length-36990-cov-5.242318_pt1 | contig 36990 bp, 28 predicted proteins | sample MGYA00380164_ERZ1026868 | MGnify/ENA primary metagenome ERZ1026868 (study PRJEB33269, sample SAMEA4719800) | human gut metagenome | biome: human-associated habitat; feature: organic feature; material: feces | place: Cameroon | collected 2013-10 ...
ACAAGAGCGCTCTTTTCCACTATATGTGGTAAAAAAATAAGAGCAAACACAACATCTATGTATTTGCTCTTATTTCGATATTCTTAATAAATTTTTAAAAATTTTTAATTTTTTTCCACTTTCGGCTGTTTTTTCAGATGCATACGTACCACAATGTCCGTCACCACCGCGAAGATCACCATGCACAGAGATAATACCTGCGATACAGCGAGGGTCGTTCCGGGAATAAACAGGGTATCTGTCCGGATACCTTCGATCCAGAATCTGCCAAGACCATAGCCTCCGAAGTACAACAGACAGATCTCGCCCTCGAACTTTTTGTGCTTGCGGTATACCAGCATAATGAGCAGAATCATCAGATTCCACAGACTCTCATAGAGGAATGTGGGATGTACCTGAATGTAATTGGTGCCTTCCACAATATGTGCTGCCACATTCCCGGAAATATCCCGGCTGCGCACCGCTTCAATGGGAAGCCGCATTGCCAGGAAATTATCCGTATATTCTCCGAACACTTCACGGTTCATGAAATTGCCCCAACGCCCGATGACCTGTCCTAAGATCAATCCCGGTACACACAGATCTCCCAGACGGAAAGGATTGATCTTCTTGATCTTACAATATAGAAACAATGTCAGAAAAGCTCCGATCACACCACCGTAGATCGCCATACCACCGTTACGGGTATTGAAGATGCTGAGCAGATTATCCTTGTAATAGTCCCAGGCAAAGATCACATAATAAATTCTGGCACCGATCACGGAAAAGATCACGGCATAAATAGCGAAGTCCCAAATAGTATCCGGATTCTCTCCGCTCACCTTTGCCTGGTGCACTGCCATCAGAATTCCCGCCAGTACACCGATACCGATGATCAGACCGTAAAAAGCGATCTCGAAACCGAATACGGTAAAGCTTCTGGGAACATTTTCCAGGTAAATGCCTAAATGGGGAAATGCTATATCTCCTGCATTCATCATAATATTTATATCCTTTCTTAGTATTAACCGGCTTCTTGGCGCTTTGCGCTCTCGAATCCGGCATATCAGACGTTAAATCTGAACAGGATCACATCACCGTCCTGTACGACATAGTCCTTGCCTTCCATGCCGACCAGACCTTTCTCACGTGCAGCTGCCAGAGATCCCTGCTCTAAAAGATCCTTGTAATTTACAACTTCCGCCTTGATGAAGCCTCTCTCGAAATCGGAGTGGATCTTACCGGCTGCCTGAGGCGCCTTGGTACCGATCTTGATGGTCCATGCTCTGGTCTCATCCTCTCCTGCAGTCAAAAAGCTCATCAGACCTAAGATATGATAGCTTGCCTTGATCAGCTTCTCCAGACCGGATTCCTTCAGTCCCAGATCATCCAGGAACATTGCCTTCTCATCATCATCCAGTTCAGAGATCTCTTCCTCGATCTGTGCGCAGATGACGAATACTTCGCTGTTCTCACTTGCTGCAAACTCTCTGACCTTCGCTACCATCTCATTGGAGGCACCGTCATCTGCCAGATCATCCTCGGATACATTGGCTGCATAGATCACCGGTTTGTAGGTCAGCAGATTATATTCCTTCAACAGAGACAGCTCGTCCTCATCGGTAACTTCCAGGCTCTTCGCCATCTTGCCGCTCTCCAGATGCTCCTTGATACGCTCTAAGAGTGCCAGCTCCTTGGCATAAGTCTTGTCCATTCTGGCAGCCTTGACTACCTTGGACAGTCTTCTCTCCAGTACTTCCAGATCTGCGAAGATCAGCTCTAAATTAATGGTCTCGATATCCCGTAAAGGATTTACACTGCCATCTACATGAATGACATTCGTATCCTCGAAGCATCTTACCACATGGACGATGGCATCCACCTCACGGATGTTGCTTAAGAACTGGTTCCCCAGTCCTTCACCCTTAGAAGCGCCCTTTACCAGGCCTGCGATATCTACGAATTCAATCACAGCAGGGGTCACTTTCTTGGAATGATACATCTCTCCCAGTGCCTTTAATCTGTCATCCGGAACTGTTACCACACCCACGTTGGGGTCGATGGTACAGAAAGGATAGTTAGCGGATTCCGCTCCAGCCTTGGTCAGGGAATTGAAAAGTGTACTCTTTCCTACGTTGGGAAGACCTACGATACCCAGTTTCATGATTTATTTACCGTTCAGACCTAACGACAGGGTCTGCCTTTCTTGTATTTTCTATTCTTTATTTCACTCATAAGTCCATCCGTCTCCGTGCAGAGACAAACGAATCCGAAATAGTATTATAGCATACCTCACACTCTTTGCAAAGTCCCTACTGTTCAAAGTAAGTATTGATTCCGGTGAGAAGCCCTGTGGCTAATTGTTCCAATACCTCATCGCTGTGATCCGAATATGCATTTCCCAGTTCCATATCCACAGAAGGGATCGTGCTGTAGGATGTCTGGGTCAGGTCAATACCCATATGTCCTTTCCCATAAATCATAGCACCCTGTTCCCGCAGTCCTTCCACCAGGTCCGTTCCCAGGGTATCGTGCTGCTGCCAGTGCGATGCCACCGGCTCCATGGTTTTCAGTGCTTCCGGCACCGAGATGTAGAAGCATCCCTTGTCGTAATTTTTGCCGTCACCGCTGTCCCAGTGCAGCGCAATATGGCAGTCCGCGACATTGTTGCAGATCACGGTCCGCGCCACATTGTCTAACTGCACATCCTCACTGTCCCTGAGCATCAGCACATCATAACCGGAGGTAAGAAGCTTATCCCGCAGGATCTGTGCCATACGTAATGTCACCTCCCGCTCCGGTGTACCGTCCTGAAATGTCATGCCCCCGGAGACTGCAGCAGCCTCCGTAGCTCCCGCCGCCGTACTGCCGCCGGTGACCTTCGCCGAGCCGTCCGGATGGCACAGCGTCTTCACCTTCGCACCGCCCGCCGTCCCGTGTCCGGCATTGACACCGATGACGATACCTTTGCGTCCGGATTCCTCCGACGCCGGGTACAGCACTGCTGCTCCGGAATTGATCTTAGAATGATCCGCATACTCCCATGTGGAATCCAGGGTGATCTGCTGTAAGTCGGTATATTCCGCCGGCTGGCTCTGCGCTGTCTCTGCAGGCACCTCATCCTGCGGTGCAGCTGTCTCCTCCGATGTCTTCGTCTCACAATTTCCAACAGATTCTTCCATAATCTGTTCGCGTGGCTGTAGTTCCTCAGTCGCCGCTGTTTCACGCTCTGCGGTCATCGTCACCCTGCTCTGCTCCTCTGCGATTGCTGTATCCTCTGCTACAGAAGTAGATTCATCCGTATTCTTTTGTTCACCGCAGGACGTAAAGCCTGACAGCAGCACCATAATACTGAGCATTACTGTCGTCCTTAGATATTTCCCACTGATCATATGTCTTCCTCCTGCCAACTGCTCCTTACAGATACAGCTCCGATCTGTACCCGGATCTGCCTAGATACAAAAAGAACCACAGCTGTTCCCGCAGCCATGGTCCTCTTGTTCCTTTGGATACATCCATTCCTTAACCACGCAGTTTGAAATGCTCTAACAATCCGTTCAAAGTCGTTGCAGATGCAGAAAGCTCCTCGCTGGTAGCAGAAGTCTCTTCGGCTGCTGCAGAGTTGGACTGGATAACATCATTGATGTCTTCCACACCCTTTTTGATATTCTTAACGGAAACTGCCTGTTTGTCAGACGCAGTACGGATATTGGCAACCTCCTGAATGATCTGATCCAGCTCAGCCATAACCTCCTGCATAGCATCATTGGTCTCCTTTGTGACCTTATTACCCACCTCTACTTCGTTCATGGACTCTTCGATCAGCTTCTTGGACTCTACTGCGGAGTTTGCACTCTCTTCTGCCAGCTGTCTGATCTGATCTGCCACGACTGCAAAACCTCTTCCTGCCTCTCCGGCACGGGCTGCCTCGATGGAAGCATTTAAGGACAGCAGATTGGTCTGGGATGCGATATTCTCAATATCCGCGATGATCTTTTCAATGTTCTGGGTCGTTGCGTTGATCTTCTTCATGGCATCTACCAGCTCATCCATCTTCTTCTGGCTGTTGGCTGCCTCGATACCTACCTTTTTCGCCTTGTCATGTACAATGTCGGTAGACTTGGTATTCTCCAGTACCTGACTGGTTACTTCGTCTACGGTAGCTACCAGTTCTTCTACGGATGCTGCCTGATGGGTAGCGCCCTCCGCTATATCCTGTGCACTGACTGCCAGCTGATTGCTGCCCGCAGATACCTGCTCAGAGGAATCCTGAATACCGTGCATGGTCTCGCTGACCTTATTTACCATTTCATCCAGCTCATCCAAAACATTTCGGAGCAGTCCGACATATGCCTCCGGGCAGCTGCTGTGAACATCAAAATTACCATCGGAAAATTGCTCTACAATAGTCTGCAGATCTGATACAACCTTTTTCAAAATAGCTGCGGCGGTCTCAAAGCTGTCGGAAAGTCTGCCCAGCTCATCCTCAGATTCATAAGGTACACCGATCTCAAAATCACCGGATGCGATCTTCTCAGACGCAGTTACCAGGTTCGTGATCGGATCTATCAGCATTTTGGCAAGCATTTTCGACATGGATGCATTAAATATGATAGCTAAAACAAGTAAAACCACAACAATTATACTTCCTATATAGCCTTTTGACTGTATCAATTCCACCACTGCCACCAGTGCCAGCACCACATATAAAATATCCATGATGCGGAACACAAAAGACAGCTTATTTTTAATTGGTTTGTCTCTTAGTATTTCTTCCAGTTTTTTCATTTGTTTCTGCTCCTTCCGTGAATGAACCTTCCTGTATTTTATTTTAAATTTCCTTATCTGTTTCGTCAAGATGAAGCTTCTTAAAATTATGTAAAAATTAAGTATGGGAAGCCCTGCTCATCTCCAGCAATTTATCTCTCATTTCATTCTCAATGCGCTGTAAATCTTCCTCAGCGCTCTGTCTTCTCGCACGTCCCTCTTCCTGGATCTTCATGACCTCATCCAATGTCGTCATCAGTGTCTGATTGGTACTCTTAAGTGTCTCTATATCCACAATTCCCCGCTCGGATTCCTTCGCTGTCTCCACAGAAGCCACCTTCAGTGCTTCCGCGTTCTTCTTCAACAGTTCATTGGTCATATCCGATACAGCACGCTGTGCCTTGGCGGCATCGGTAGCATGATCCAGACCGATGGCAATGACCATCTGACTCTTCCACAGAGGGATCGTATTCACTAACGTCGACTGGATCTTCTCGGACATGGCGATGTCATTGGACTGGATCAGACGGATCTGGGGTGCCATCTGCAGGGAAATGGCTCTGGTCAGCTCCAGATCATAGATCTTCTTCTCAAACCGCTCACACATTGCAGCGAAATCTTTCGCTGCCTGGGTGTCCTCCGGAAGTCCACTCTTCTGTGCCTTCTCTAAAAGCTCCGGAAGCTCCACACTTTTTGCCTGCGCCAGCTTCTTTTTACCTGCCAGGATGTACATGGACAGTTCCTTGAAGTAATTCAGGTTCAGCTGGTACAGCTTGTCCAGCACAGCCACATCCTTTAACAGCACTACCTGATGACTCTCCATGGCATCACAGATCTTTGTGATATTGACTTCCGCCTTATCGTACTTTGCTTTCAGATTGCTCAGCTTGTCTCCGCTTTTTTTGAACAGTCCGAAAAATCCCTTATCTTCCTCGGTGTCGAAATCCTTTAACTGTGCCACCACGCCGGTTAACAGATTTCCAACTTCTCCCATATCCTTGGTCCGGACATTACTAAGCGCCGTCTCTGAGAAATCGGCGATCTTCTTCTGGCTTCCGGCTCCGTACTGTAACACCGCCTGGGTATTGGTCAGGTCGATCTGTGCTGCAAAATCATCCACCTGTTTCTGCTCTTCCGGTGTCAGTTCCATCTCGGGAACCGCCTGCTCTTCCACCAACTCCTCCGGCTTCTTCTCCACGATCTCTGCCTTTGCCTCCGCAAAAGGATCCAGTGTAAGAGTCGGTGCTTCTTTTGTTGCTGCGTCTAAATCCATATTCATATTGATACCCCCATTTTTTACAATTGCATCATTTATTATTTACTGTTTTTCCATTACAAAATCGGATTCCGTCAGACCTTCCTTTGCCAGCATGGCCTGTAATACCTGCGCATCCGCCGATGCGTCAAAGGCGGCATCCTGAAACAGATTGTTTAACAATGTCACAAATGCCTGATTGATCATGTCCAGTGTCTTCCCGATCTCTTTCTTGGCCTCGAGAATTTCCTCTCCCGGACTACTGACCTCGTCAAATTCCGCATACTGCTCCACCAGTTTTAAAGTAGTGGGCAGATAATAATCCATTAATTTATGCATTCTGTGCATCTGCTCCGGGTGCTCCTGCACTCTGTCGAAGATCTCCTTCAACAGATTCTCCAGGCGGTACAGCTTCTCGGAGATTGCCTCCTCTTCGATCCGGTCGTTCAGATCCCGCAGATGTCTGATGCATTCCATCCCCTCTGCCACCATACTGTGGAGTTCCTGCTCTCTCTCCGTCTGTGCAGCGTCCTGTGTTATTCCTTTGTCCGGCATCTGTTTTGCCTGCTCCTCTGATTTTTTCTGTTCCAGATAAGCCTTTTCTGTCTCCAGATATTGATGATAGATCACATCATTTAACATAAAACAGGTCTCTTTGTCATCCAGATGCCCCTCAGGGAACATTCCGGCTTTTAACATTTTGCGCAGATCCTTTTTTACATAGCGGACGCTTTTGCCTGTATAACGCGCCATCTCCGTGATCACACCGTACATCTTGGTACCGCACAGTTCCAGATATTTCTCCGCACGCTGTAATCTTCTGCGCTGTCCGTTGCCATAGGCGATCATCTCCAAAAATACCAAAGAAAGTACTCCCGGAAGGATCGCCGCACTTATACTTGCTGCACTAAAAGCGGCCAGAAGAAGCTGTACCAAAAGTCCCAGCCCGGAAAAGCCTAGTCCGATGCCTCCGAACACGGTGCACAGAGTTCCGGACACGCTTCCTTTTTTCTCCATTTTTACCAAAGAAGTCATCTCCAAAGCCGTAGTCTTTCTGGGTGTCCAGACACCGGCCTGATTTCCAGAACGGTTCTGCGCCGCCTGTGCCTTACGCTGTTCTTCCCATTGTTTTTCCCGTTCTTTTCGCTGTCTGTGCCACTCCTCGTTCTGTCTGCGGTGTTCCTCCCGCTGTCTTTCCCGTTCTTCGCGCTCCGCCTGGATCTGCTCTTCGGACTTCTCTTCTTCCCGCTTTTTATCCTGCCAGCTGCGTTGGGAATTCCAGACCCTTTTCTCCGCGGCTTCCCTGGACAGATTCGCCTGAAAATCCGCTTCCCGCAGAGCATCGTTGACTGTATCGCTCACTAACGTATTCAGTGCCCGGAAATCTCCGGTCTTCATGGCTTCGGCGATGGTTTCTTTAAATTTTTCCCCAAGATGATTCTGCACTTCACTCATAATTAATATTTTCTCTGACTTTTCAGTTCCTCATAGAGCAGACAATAATTCTCGTAACGTGTCCGCGAGATCTCCCCTTCCGCCACGGCATCTTTCACGCCGCAGACCGGTTCTGAGATATGAGAACATCCTCCGAATCTGCAATATTTTTCAAACGGAACAAATTCGGGATAATATCCCGCCAGCTGCTCTTTTTCCAGTCCAAACAGTCCCAGGGAGCTGAACCCGGGAGTATCCAGAATGTAAGTATCCGGTGCAATGGAGATCAGTTCGGAATGCCTGGTGGTATGTTTTCCACGTTCGATCTTCTCACTGATGGAACCGGTCTCCATCACGATCCCCGACTGTAAACAGTTGACCAGCGAAGACTTGCCGACACCGCTGGGTCCCGCCACCGTGGTGGTCTTGCCCCGAAGCAGGTCTTTTAATCTGTCGATGCCTTCCTTTTCCCTTGCACTGACAGTAATGGTCTGAAATCCCGCCTGTTCATAGATGGAACGATAATCCTCTTTTTTCCCCTCTGCATCAATGTCCTGCTTGTTAAAACAGATGATGCAGGGAATGTCCTGTTGCTGCATCATGATCAGAAAACGATCCAGCAGATTAAAATTGGGCTGTGGCTTACAAATGGCGAAAATCACCAACGCCTGATCCACATTGGCTACCGCCGGGCGGATCAGTTCGCTGTGTCTGGGAAGCAGCCCTGTGATATTTCCCTTTTTCTGCGCTTCGTCTATGATATCCATTTCCACATCATCCCCTACGAGGGGTTTTCTGTGGTCCTTACGGAAGACACCTTTTGCCTTGCATTCATAGATTCCGTCCGTACTATGCAGTGCATCCCCCGCATGGACGTAATAGAAGCCGGCAATTCCTTTTATAATCTTGCCCTTCATAGTTCCTGCCTTTGCATTATTCCTTCACGAATTCCACTCTTCGGGTAAAGGACTGGTTCTCCGTGGTGCCGGGGACGACAACATCCCCCCCCTCTGTAGTGGTTCCCTCCGTTGTCACCTGATAGGTCATGGTAAGCGTACCGCCGGAGGAGGCGATGCCGTTGATATTGGTGGATACCGGGAAGGTGGTAACCTTCGTATCCATCAGCACGGTGCCGTCATCCGCCACCAGAGTGATACCGACTTCCATTCCCGATACATACTTGGGTGCCTCGGAAGTCGTCGGTGCCGCAATGCTGACATTGCACTTATAAGTCACTTTCTGTGCGCCCTGGCTCACCTTAATATCAATGGAGGTTCCCTGATCCACATAGGAACCATGGGAATAGCTCTGATAGCAGATCATGCCCTCTCCCACTTCATCGCTGTAGATATGGGTCACACTGCCTACTGTCAGTCCGGCCTCGATTGCTTCCACCGTACCATCCTGCTCTGACAGTCCGATCAGGTTCGGCACGCGGATCTTCGTATCTTCCTTTCCCAGACTTACGGTAACGGTGATCACACTGCCTTTCGGCGCCTTATTCCCATCTGCGGGAGTCTGGGCGATCACGCGTCCTGCCTCTATGGTGTCGGAATAATCCTCGGTCTTATTGACCAAAAAGCCCTTACTTACCAGCTGTGTATTCGCCTCGTCAAAGGTAAGTCCAACCACATTCGGAACTTCTACGCCCTGGGTTCCGGCGCTTGCCGTAAGTGTTACCTTGCTGCCCTTGTCAATCTGGGCACCCACGCTGACGTCGGTACTGATCACCACACCTTCTGCCACGGAATCAGATTCCTCATATACAACTTCCGTCAGAATTCCCAGTCCGGTCAGTGTATTTCTCGCATCATCCACATTCATGCCCTTCACATCCGGCATGGTGACTTTCTCTGCCTCTTCTTTGGTTTCCTCCGTAGTGATGATCGGACCGGAAGGATTATTGCCTTCGTTCTTTTTCCCGCCGAAGATCTTCACCGCCAGTACGATCAGGATAATACAGATCACCACTCCCGCAACGATTGCCAGAACCGTTGTCACGCGTTCCATCTTGGGATCGTAATCATAATCATCCTCTCCCTCTGCCTCTTCGTCATTCTCATACATAGCTTCTGTATCGGAACGTAGGCGCATCGTCTCATCATGATCCTGTTCTTCATACTCCCGGCCACTCTGATACGGAACTTTTCTCTTGATCTGTGCCATATCTTCATCGGAGATCATCCGGGTGCCGCCTTCCATATCCGGATCCTTGTTCACGACAAAGTCCTCCTCCGGATTGATCAGGGACTGCTTCAGGTCTGCAATCAGTTCTGCCATGTTCTGATATCTGCGGTCCGGTGATTTCTGACAACACTTTAATACAATACTTGCAACGCTGGAAGGAATCTCCGGCACGAATTCCTTGGGAGAAGGCATTTCTTCCTGAATATGCTTGATGGCGATCGCTACCGTCGTCTCCCCATTGAAGGGAACTCTTCCTGTAAGCATTTCGAACATGGTGATACCCAGTGAATAGATATCACTCTTCTCATCACTGTAACCACCTCTGGCCTGTTCCGGAGACGTATAGTGTACACTTCCCATTACATTGGAAGTGATCGTATTGCTGGTCGCTGCCTTGGCAATACCGAAATCCGTGACTTTTACTTTGCCATCTTTGGAAATAATGATATTCTGCGGCTTGATATCCCGGTGAATAATATGATTATTATGTGCTGCCTCAATGCCCATACTCACCTGGATGGCAATGCTTACCGCTTCCTTGTAAGACAGACGGGCCTTTTTCTCAATGTACTTTTTGAGGGTAATGCCCTCCACCAGTTCCATTACAATATAGTAGATTCCGTTTTCTTCCCCTACATCGTAGACATTTACGATATTGGGATGCATCAGTCCTGCTGCCGCCTGGGCCTCAATACGGAATTTGGATACAAAATTAGCATTCTCGCTGAATTCCTGCTTCAATACTTTGATCGCCACATATCGGTTCAACTTATGACATTTTGCTTTATAGACATCTGACATACCGCCGGTTCCGATTTTCTCCAGGATCTCATAGCGATCGCCGATCATCATTCCTATTTTGATCATTATTGCTCTCCATTCTCATATAACCTAAGTAACTAAGAGTATTATCTGTCTTATGCGCACGGCTCAATAAGGATAACACTGATATTGTCTCTGCCGCCGTTTGCATTGGCTGCCTCTACCAGACGCTCTGCTTTCTCCACAAGATCTCTTGCACCACTGATGATCATGCGGATCTCTTCATCTTCCAGCATATTAGTCAGTCCGTCCGAACACATAAGGACAGTATCGCCTTCCCTGAGTTCTACGGTAAAAAAGTCCGGCTCTACATGATCCTCCGCACCTACCGCTCTGGTAATAATATTCTTGTCAGGATGATTTCTTGCATCCGCACGGTCTAATCCGCCCATGCGTATCATTTCCTCTACAAGAGAATGATCCCTCGTAATCTGCCGTATCTCACGATTCACCACATAAAGTCTGCTGTCACCCACATTGGCCACCTGTAAAAATCTGCCCATGCAGGATGCCACCACAACCGTCGTTCCCATTCCTTCCAGCTTCTTGTCTTCGCCGGCTCTCCTGCGGATCACCTCATTGGCTTCCTCGATCGCTCTGCGGAAAATCAGCGTGGGATTTTTTTCAAAAGAACTCTGCATCTCAGCCAGCATGGTCTCTACTGTCACTTTGGATGCATAATCTCCCGCATTATGTCCGCCCATACCGTCCGCTACAATAAACACGTTGGGCAGATTTCCCACCGGTTCCTCAGAGGTATAGATATAGTCCTGATTTACTTTTCTTTTCCTTCCGATATCGGTTATGGAAAACGTCTTGAGCACGTCAATTTTCCTCCTGTGAGAGTCCGTCCGGGTTCTGCATCTCCTGTGTATGACGACGCCTTAACTGTCCACAGGCTCCGTCAATATCCCGGCCCATCTCTCTTCTAATTGTAACATGTATCTTCTTACTTTCAAGTTTATTTTTAAACGCCTGAATATGCCCGGTATCCGACTGCACGAAGTCACGCTCTTTAATCGGGTTTACCGGAATCAGGTTAATATGACAGCATAAAGGCTTTGCCAGAGCGATCAGCTCTTTGGCATCCTCTTCCGTATCGTTCACACCGCCTACCAGACTGTATTCAAATGTGATCCGGCGCCCGGTCTGTTCAAAATAATACCTGCAGACTTCCATCAGTTCTTTGATGGAATACCTGTTGGCAATGGGCATCAGTTTTCTTCTTTTTTCATCTGTGGTTGCATGCAGTGACAATGCCAGGGTAATCTGCAGCTTCTCATCTGCCAGCTGTCGCATTCTCGGCACGATTCCGCAGGTGGACACCGTGACATTTCTCTGGCTGATGTTTAATCCATTCTCATCCGTCAGCAGATGCAGAAACTTTAGAATATTATCATAATTGTCCATGGGTTCTCCGGTTCCCATGACTACCACATTGGAGACCCGTTCCTGCGTCAGTCTCGTGATGGCATAGATCTGATCTAACATCTCCGAAGGCGTCAGGTTCCGCTCCAGTCCATCCAGGGTGGACGCACAGAATCTGCAGCCCATCCGACATCCCACCTGGGAAGAAATGCACACACTGTTGCCGTGTTTGTACTGCATCCACACGCTTTCCACCACATTGCCGTCAGACAGTTCAAATAAAAACTTTTTCGTTCCGTCGATCTTCGACTCCTGTATTCTGACAGGCTTTACACAGGTATATTCATACTTTTCCTTGCATTGTTCCCTGAATTTTGCGGAGAGATTGGTCATCTCGTCAAAGCTTCTCGCTAACTTCACATGCATCCACTCATACATCTGTTTTGCCCGGAAAGCTTTCTCTCCCATACTCTCCAGTTCGGTCTTCAGTTCCTCCAGATTCAGGGATTTGATATCTTTTTTACTATCCATGTCTTATATCTCACGTTCTTCTGCGCAGCCTTGCAAAGTAGAATCCGTCGGTCTCATCCGTTCCCGGCAGAAGTTGTCTCTCCTCCTCTAAAACGAACGGGAACTTTTCCGTGATCCATGCTGCCATGTTCTGATTCTCTTCTCTGTTGATCGTGCAGGTGCTGTACAACAACACGCCACCCGGCTTCACATACCGCCATCCGGCTTCCACGATCTGCCTCTGCAGTTCATGGATAGATTTAAGGCCTTCCGGTGTCACACGATATTTAATGTCTCTCTTTTTGCCCATGACGCCTAAGCCCGAACAAGGGACATCCATCAACACAACATCCGCAGATGCTTCCCTCTCTGCGTCATAAACCGTGGCATCATGCACTTCCACTTTCACATTGGTGCGGTGCATGCGCTCCAGATTCTCAAGGATCAAAGCCGTCTTATATTCTGACACATCGCGGGATAACACATGTCCCGCCTCTTTCGTATATTCTGCCGCCAGGATCGTCTTGCCTCCCGGTGCCGCACACAGATCCATAACAAAGTCTCCCGGCTTTATTTTTGCTGCTTTTACCGCCAGGGCAGAAGAAGCATCCTGTACAGTGAATTTTCCTTCGGCAAATCCGGGCAGCTCGCTGACGTTTTCCAGATTTTCCGCCAGATATACATAGGGAAGTTCCTTATGTGCGCTTAAGTGGACCCCTGTAGCCTCTATCTTTTTCTTAAGATCCTCACGGTCCGTTTCCGACAATTCCAGGCAAAAACGCAGAGATACCGGATGAATCTTAAGCAGTCCCATGAGAAGTGTTTCCGTTCCCTCCGTGCCGTATACCGGAAGCCACAAATTCACGATCCATTCCGGCATGGAATATTTTACGCTGAAATATTTTACAGGATCCGTAGGATCCGGCAGGGGCATTTTGTCCTTGCTACGGGATATATTTCGCAGGACGGCATTGACAAACCCCTTCAGAGTACGAAAGCCGCGCTTTGCCGCAAGCTTGCAGGCTTCATTGCATACCGCACTGTCCGGCACCGCATCCATATACAGGATCTGATAGGTACTCATGCGGAGCAGACAACGGATCAGAGGCTTCATCTTGCGGACCGGAACGGAAGAAAACCGGTTCAGATAATAATCCAGCTCCAGCTGTCTCTCTATGGTACCCTCTGTAACTCTCTTGATAAATGCCTTATCTCTGGGATCCAGGTAATCGTATTTATCCAGCACTGCTTTTATTAATTTATGGGAAAAATCCTGCCCCTTTTCCAGGTCCAGCAGGATCTCCACAATAATCTCTCTTGTATCGGTGGTTGCAGGCTTCCCCATGCTTAGTCTCTCCTTCTGCGGTTACCGCCATACAACAGGATCAGACGAAGCAGCTGTAATGCGGAGGATGCTGCTCCCGCTACATAGGTAAGGGCTGCCGCTGTCAGCACCTTTTTACCACCGCTTACTTCTTCACTGCCTAACAGTCCGTATTCCTCCACCTTCACGATTGCTCTGCGGGAGGCATTGAATTCCACAGGAAGTGTCACCAGCTGGAAGATCACGGTCAGGGCAAATGCCCAGATTCCCAGTTGGATCAATGTCTGGTTCCAGCTGAGCAGTACTCCTAAGAAAATCAGGGGAATACTTAAGTTGCTTCCGATGTTCACCACCGGTACCAGTGCCGCACGAATACTCATAGGTGCATAGTCGTGGGCATGCTGGATCGCATGTCCGCACTCATGGGCAGCCACACTGACTGCGGTGACTGAGGTTCCGTTATAATTATTATATGACAGTCTTACGGTATCTGTCCGGGGATCGTAATGATCGCCGTCGTTTGCGTTCAGACACTCGATCTGTACGTTATACAAGCCTTCTCTATTGAGAAGATTCCGGGCAGCTTCCGCTCCCGTAATTCCTCTCATATTCCGGACCTTACTGTATTTTCGCATGGTGGAATTCACCAGCGCACTGGCCCCAAGACATAACACCAGTCCGATCAATACCAGAAAATACGTGGGGTCAAAATAATAACCATATCCATAATAACCACCGTACATAGCAAAGTCTCCTTTCTTATTGCCTGTATTGTTTATCACTCTCCCAGGATCTCTCCCGGCTGCACCTTCACGCCTAACAGGAAATCATGGGCTGTCATACGCTTTTTGCCTTCCAGCTGCAATTCCATGACTTTCAGAGCCCCTTCCGACGCTGCCACCTCAAATGAGTCTTTATTTACCGCAAGGATCGTTCCCGGGGCTTCCCTGTGAGCCGTCACCATGGGAATCGCCTTCCAGATCTTTAACTGTTTTCCGCGATAAAATGTGTAGGCACTGGGCCAGGGAGTGAGTCCTCTGATCAGTCTGTCCAGTTCGGCTGCCGTTTTGGTGAAGTCCAGTCTGCCCATTTCTTTGGTGATCAATGCCGCATAGCAGGTCTTCGCATCGTCCTGTTTTTCCGGGGTCAGCTTTCCTGCTTCTAAGAGCGGCAATGCCTCGGTGATCGCTTCTCCGCCGAGCACCATAAGCTTGTCGTGCAATGTTTCAAAAGTATCTTCCGAAGTAATGGGAATCTTCTTCTGATACAACATATCTCCGGTGTCCAGTCCTGCATTCATCTGCATGATGGTCACACCGGTCTCCGTCTCCCCGTCGATGATCACTCTCTGGATCGGAGATGCCCCACGGTATTTCGGAAGCAGGGATGCGTGGATATTCAGGCATCCGTACTTCGGCAGATCCAGGATCTCCTGAGACAGGATCTGTCCGAAGGCTGCCACAATATAGACATCTGCGGGATATTTTTTCAATTCTTCAATAGCCTCGGGAGTCTTGATCCGACGAGGCTGGAATACCGGGATGCCGTGTTTTACAGCACATTCCTTCACCGGTGGAAACTGTAACTGCCCGCTTCTTCCCTTTGCCTTGTCCGGCTGGGTCACCACTGCGGTAATCTCATGTCCCTGTGCGATCAAAGCCTCCAGAGCTCCCACTGCGAAATCAGGGGTTCCCATAAATACGATCTGCATAGCTTATCTCCTTCCCGGAATACTTATTCTTCTTCCTCATCCTCATAGGTCACGTCCTGCAGAGGACCTTCCGCCTTCTCCACATAGAGATGTCCATCCAGATGATCCAGTTCGTGGCAGATGGCTCTTGCCAATAATTCCGTACCCTCTACTTCGATGGGTTTCATATTGACATCCAAAGCTACCGCTTTCACATAATTGGGTCTGGTCACGATACCAAACTTGCCGGGAACACTTAAGCACCCTTCCTGTCCGGTCTGTTCTCCGCTGCTCTCCACGATCCGGGGATTGATAAGAATATACGGATCCTCTCCGGTGGTGTCGATCACCACAATTCTCTTAAGTATGCCCACCTGGGGAGCAGCCAGTCCAACGCCGTTGGCGTCATACATAGTCTCTAACATATCCTCGATCAATTCCTTCGTCCGGGGAGTCATCTCCTTGACTTCCTTACAGGTCTTTTTCAGTACCTCATCTCCATATTCACGAATATTTCTGATTGCCACAGTTATTACCTCCTATAACACGTTTACCGGGTCAAAGTCGAATTGTATACTCAGCTGTCTTGGCTGCCACTGTCTCAAAGTCTCCTCCACACAGTCTTTTACCGCCACCAGCGTATCATACTCCGCATGCTTCGCATAGAACACATACCGGTAAATATCATTGATTTTGCTGATATTTGCCGGGGTCGGTCCCAATATCTGCAAAAAGTCCATATTAGACTTTACCACATCTGTCAGCCTCCGGGCAAGCTGTTTTACATTTTCTTCCTCTTTGCCATAGATCTGCACCGCCAGCATATGTGCTGCGGGAGGATATCCCGACAGTTCTCTGTACAGGATTTCTTCCTCATAAAAGCTTTTATAATCCTGGGCTGCCGCGCAGGTAATGGCATAATGATCCGGCTGATAAGTCTGGATCACCGCTTCTCCCGGAAGCGCCCCTCTGCCTGCTCTGCCCACCGCCTGGGTCAGCAGCTGAAATGTCCGCTCTCCGGCACGGTAATCCGATGCGTTTAAGGACAGATCTGCCGCCAGGATCCCTACCAATGTCACCTTCGGAAAATCATGTCCCTTCACGATCATCTGGGTGCCGATGAGCACATCGGCCTCTCCGTTTGAAAATGCTGACAGAATTTTCTCATAGCTGTCCTTCGTCCGGGTAGTATCCGCATCCATCCGAAGCGTCCGCACCCCCGGATACAGTTCTTTCAATTTATCTTCAATCTGCTGGGTACCTGCTTTGAATCCCAGAATATATTTGGATCCGCACTTCGGGCATAGTTTTGGCAAGGGTTGTGTATAGCCGCAATAATGGCAGATCAGCCTTCCCCCTTTATGTTCCGAGAGGGAGACATCACAGTGTGGGCATTTCATAACTTCACCGCAGGCACGACAGGATACGAATCCCGCATACCCTCTTCGATTTAAAAACAGGATGGTCTGCTGCCCCTTGCTTAGCCGGTCTGTCATCAGTTCCTGTAACTTCCTGCTGAAAATAGAACGGTTGCCCTCCTTAAGCTCCTGCCTGAGATCCACCGTGTGTACCGTGGGCAGTTCTCCGCCGGTCAGGCGTTTTGTCAGATGGAACAGCCTGTATTCTCCCTTTCCGGCGCGGTAATACGCCTCTAAGGAAGGGGTCGCCGATCCCAGCACTACGCTGGCTTTGTACAGCTTCGCCACTTCCATTGCCGTCTCTCTGGCATGGTATTTGGGAGTACTCTCACTTTTGTAACTGTTCTCCTGTTCCTCATCCATGACGATCAGGCCCAGATTGGGGAATGGGGTAAAAAGTGCGGATCTCGGACCTATGATCACATCGATCTCGCCTGCTTTTGCACGCTCGCACTGATCATATTTTTCTCCGGGGGACAATGTGGAATTCATCACACTGACCCGGTCACCGAATCTCTGATAGAACCGTAGCAGCGTCTGATAGGTCAGAGCGATCTCCGGGATCAGCACGATCGCCTGGCGACCTCTTTTGATCATCTCGCCGATGAGTTGCATATACACTTCCGTTTTGCCGCTGCCGGTGATGCCATGGATCAGATATGTCTGTCTTCTGCCGGCATCAAAATCCGTAAGCACTTCCGTAACGATGGTCTGCTGTTCCGAGCTAAGTGTATTATGCGTCGTCTCTCCCGCCTGTACCTTCACGGGGTTCCGGTATCTCTCGGAGCTGACCAGTTTCGCCGCGCCCACTTTTACGATACTGTTTACCGTAGCGGCGCTGACGCCCAATTTCCCGGTGATCCACTCATAGGGAATCGTCTCCTGCTCCGACAGAGCTTTTAACAGTCTGGCCTTTGCCACCTGTTTTTTGCGCTCACATTCTCCTAAGAGTGACAGAAGCTCCTCTCTATTCATCAGGCGCACCAGCTGTCTGTGCTCCAGTTTCTTCACGGTCTGCTTCGCCGGCAGGACCGTCTTCAGAGCCTGGATCATGGTACAACCGTAATTGCGTCGGATCCAGGCAGCCAGTGCGATCATTTTATCTTCTACACCGGTCTCTTTTTCCGGCAGTCCTGCGATCTCCTTGATCTTCTCCGGAGCGAACTGACACTGATCCCCTATACTGACCACATAACCCTTGATCAGACGGTTTCCATTGCCAAAAGGGATCATAACACAGGCTCCCGGCTCCAATCTGTCCCGCAGTCTCTCCGGTATCCGGTACTGAAATGTCTTATCCAGTTTTTCATGAGAGATATCTACAATGATATCCGCATATAACGTACGCAATCTGTTTTCCTCTCTGTTCACCGGGATCCCGGAAAACTGTCTTATAGGCCCTGACCCGCTGCCGATCCGGGGATATGTCCCTCTGCCAGGATATCCCGGATCAGATCCCGTTCATCCATGGGATGCTTCACGCCTTTGATCTCCTGGTAGTCTTCGTGCCCTTTTCCCGCCAGTACGATAATATCGCCGGGTTCTCCGTGTTCAATGGCATAAGTAATGGCTTCCTTGCGGTCGCAGATCTCTACATATTTTCCGTCCGTCTTCGCCATACCGGTCTTGATATCGTTGATAATATCCTGCGGTTCCTCGAACCGGGGATTGTCGGAAGTAATGATGGTCAGATCCGCCAGCCTGCCGCTGACCTCTCCCATCTCGAAACGACGCTGTCTGGAACGGTTACCGCCGCAGCCAAACAGGCTGACCAGTCTGTGGGGTTCATACTCCCGCAGGGTGGTTAACAGGCTTTCCAGTGCCATGGCATTATGGGCATAGTCGATCAGCAGAGTAAATTGGTCAGAAACTTTGATCATCTCGATACGACCCTTTACTTTTGCCTGTAACAGTGCCTTTTTGATAGCTTCCTCATCCACCTTAAAATGACGGCAGATGGCAATAGCTGCCAGCGCATTGTACACACTGAATTTGCCGGGCATGGGTACTTCCACAGCAAAATTCATCAGACCGGTCACATGGAAGGTCACTCCCAGTTCTCCGGGTTTGTGCACCAACTGCCGGTTCTCGGCCCGCAGCATGCAGTGCTCTCCCATGCCGAAGCTCTCCAGTACACAGGTATGTCCCTCCGTCACTGCCTGCCAGTGTTCATCGTCACCGTTGACGATTCCCACCTTGCACTGTTTGAACAACAATCCCTTGCAGTGCAGATATTCCTCAAAGCTTGCATGCTCGTTGGGACCGATATGATCCGGCTCCAGATTTGTAAAAATACCGTAATCGAATACAAATCCCTGGGTGCGGTGCAACATCAGTGCCTGGGAAGATACTTCCATAACTACCGTATCCAGTCCGGCATCCACCATGCGGGCAAAATATTCCTGTAACAGGTAAGATTCCGGTGTGGTGTTATTTGCATGAATATGTTCGTCTCCGATGATCACCTCGATGGTTCCCACCAGTCCCACTTTATAGCCGGCATTCTCCAGAATGGATTTCACCAGGTAAGTGGTCGTGGTCTTGCCCTTTGTTCCTGTGATACCGATGACTTTCAGTTTCTCTGCCGGATGACCGAACCAGGCAGCGGAGATAAATGCCATGGCATATCGGGTATCCGCTACTTTGATCACAGTCACATCCGCATCCGCAGGAAGCTCTATGTCCTTTTGTACCACCAGCACCCCGGCGCCCTGTGCAGCCACCTGTGCGGCAAAATCATGTCCGTCAAAATTGGCTCCGTTAATACAAATGAACAGGCATCCCGGAATGACTTTACGGGAGTCATAGACTACAGCTGTGATCTCCCGCTCCGTTTTTCCGCATACCTGTTCATATTCCAGTTTATCCAAAAGTTCTGTTAATTTTCTGTTCATACAGGTGTCCACCTTTCTATACCGATATCGGATATCCCATGGTTATTCCGAAAATCTTTGCATACTACGGTATATTTTACTCTATTTTCCGCAAATGTACCACCTATAATTTTTCGATCCCCATTTTCTCAGTTTTCCGTCACACAATCCGCACCGGTCTCCTGTGTGCGGTTAAAGTTCTGTACAAACCCGATCAGCTGACCGGACAACAGAACGGTGAAGAGGGAATAGCCGATCCGTCTCACCGGGATATAGCTCAAGGACATGACCAGCACGATCAGATCCGACAGCAGATAGACCCACTGGATCTTCCAGCCGGTGGCATGGGAAATACTCATGGCCAGGGCATCGTCTCCACTGGGGGCTCCGCCGACGCGCACGCACAGTCCGGCACCCACACCAACAAACAGGGCACCCACCAGGGCTGCCACAAGGGGCATGTCCGCCAGTCCGGGCCACAGGTGCGGGAATTGTTCGCAGATCTTGTAAGTGCCGGAGAAACCTGCCGTTGCCAATGCGGAATAAGCGATGAATTCCTTGCCAAGCAGCCGCCAACCCAGTACATAGCACAAGACATTCATAATGCCACCGGTTAACGCCGGAGAAATGCCGGTCCAGTGCTCCAGTAACAGGGTTGCCCCCAGTACACCGCCTTCGGTAACACCGGAGATGGAGTGTACATGATATAATCCGAATGCCAGAATAAAACTTCCCAATAAGGTTATGACACATTTTTTAAATGTGATATTTTTCAACGCTTCTTTCCATTCGTGAAACTGTGATTTCATTTTGTTCATTTTGTAATTTCTGTTCTTTCTATAAATTTGTGTTCGTATCTTTATGATGTCCCGCCTTTGATGCCTACGAATTGTTCCGTGCTGCGCACTCTCACAATTCTACCCTCTATTCGCATATCGTGGGATTATTATTTTTACATTATAACCACGGATATCGGTCTGTCGTCAAGTCTTATCGAAGAATCGAAAAACCCCAGGCTGTTATACCTGGGGCTTTTCGATTTCTTATGAGGGGGGGAGATAGTGAGTTTATCAACTATCTGAAATACATATTACAGAGAAAATATGTACAGAATGTGTACGAATTCTAATTTAATTCTAAAATGAATCTTGAGGTTTTATAAACTCTGAAAAGTCCTACCGGACACCAAAAAGCCTCAGGCATCGTACCTGAGGCTTTCCGGTTTCTTATGAGGGGGGAGATAGTGAGTTCATCAACTATCTGAAATACATATTACAGAGAAAATGTGTCTATTTTGTGTTCAAAAAATAAAAAAATATGAATGTGATTCTGAACAGTTACGAAACTATCAGCAATAGTTCTGCATGATATACTGCACTTCTGTCCTGCCCTTATAAGTATTCTGACTAACCTGATATACTACAGACAAAGGGAAATTCCCTCTTCCGGCATAAAGGGCTTCTTCACTTCCGATACCATATTTTTCATTTAAAAAAGCTCCCATCTTCTCCAGGTCTCCGAAAAACACCAGCGTCTGTATTGCACCTTCCGGTGTCTTCACCCTGAACCTGGCACAGGTTTTGTTGGCACCCATTTTAAATCCCGCCTGGAAGGTCAGATCCTTTTGTGCAAAAAGAGGCTTGGGATTCCCTGTTCCGAAAGGTTCTAATAACGCCAGTTCTCCCGCCAGGGCTTCATCCGCATACCCCATGGGCATTGCCACATCGATATGTACTCTGGGAATAAAATCATCTTCTGTCAACGTACAGTTTTTATTGAGAGCAATCCGCAGAGGTTCAATATCCTCCTCCCGCATAGACAGACCTGCTGCCAGTTTATGTCCACCGTACTTGGTAAAAAACTGTTTCACCTGCGTCATGGCATCATACATATGGTAAGCTTCGATAGAACGGCCGGATCCCTTCACACCGTCCTCTCCTTTGGTCAGGATGAATACCGGATGATGATATTTTTCCCTGACTTTCCCGGCAATGATTCCCGCAATACTTTCATGGACCTCCGGAAGATAGATCACCATGACCTTATCTTCTGTCATATGATGTTCCTGAATATATGTATCGGCCCGCTGGATCCCTTGTACTGTCAGGTTCTTGCGGCTTTCATTTAAGTCTTTCAGTTCTCTCGCCGCTGTCATAGCATCTGCTCTGGTAAAGCTCTGTAAAAGCTCCAGCGCCCTTTTCGCGGTATCCAGTCTGCCCGTAGCATTCAGGCAGGGACCAAGTACAAACCCCAGGTGATATGCACTCAGCCGGTCCGGAGCGATTTCATTGACTTCCATCAACGCTTTCAGGCCTTCGTTATATCCCTTTTGTATCCGCTTCAGTCCTTCTTTGACCAGAATGCGGTTCTCATCCTTTAACTCCATGACATCGCATACCGTGGAAAGTGCCGCGAATTCCAGCAGTTCATCCTGAATATTTATAAGACCCGGATTTCCGGTCTTCTCCGTGATTGCCCAGATCACCTTCAGTGCCACAACGCCGCCGCAGATGCCGGGAAAGGGGTAGGTGTCGTCCGACCTCTTAGGATCCACCACTGCCAGTGCCGGGGGCAGCTGTTCCTTACGCTCTCCGTTTTCTTCTATGTAAGGGACCTCATGATGATCCGTAACGATCACACGCATGCCCAGGGAATTTGCCAGCTCAATCTGTGGTGCCGCGGCAATTCCGTTATCACAGGTGACGATCATGCCGACACCTTCCCGCTTCGCCTCTTCGATCAGATGTTCATTCAGTCCGTATCCGTCATGGATTCTGTGGGGAATCGCCGTATCCACCTGTGCGCCAAGCATCTGAAACCCTTTGGTCAGGATATAAGACGAGCAGATTCCGTCCACATCATAATCCCCGATGACCCGGATATGCAGACCTTCCTTTACCGCTTTCAGAATCTCCTCCACTGCCCTGTCCATATCTTTTAGCAGCCAGGGAGAGTAGCAGTCCTCCAGTTTTCCATAGAGGAACTTCTGAATCTGGCTCTCTTCCGTCAGATCACGGTTTCTAAGGATCCTCGCCGTCACCGGACTGATATGAAATTCCTTCGCCCATTTATCAAAATCTGCCTTTTTCGCAGCCACATACCATTTTTCCATGCAGGTTCCCGCTTTCGTAATTGTTTTTCCCTGAGACTCACTCCTTAGGTATTATAGCATAAAAAAGGCTTGTGCATCTCCTTTTTTGTGCATCAGGTAGATTCCCGGATGATCAACGTTGGGAATGTGATATGGGACTGCACATAGAGATTCGGTCTTTTAATCTTCTGCAAAATATACTTCCCGGCCTGCACCCCCATATCGTAGACATCGATGTTCACGACAGAGAGCATGGGCTTCAGTATCTGAGAAAACGGGAAGTCATCAAAGGTAATCACCTTCATTTCCTCCGGGATCAGGATTCCTCTGTCGTGCAGGGCATTCACACAGCCGTAGGCGATATAGTTGTCCGCACACACTAACGCATCCGGACGTCTTCTGTTCTCCAGGATCTGCATGGTCATCCGGTAACCGCTGTCACAAACGGATTCTCCTTTTTTCACATATTCTCTGGGCAGTAACACATCATGCTCTTTAAGTACTGTCAGGACTCCGTCCAGACGTCTCGCTGAGATCTGGTCCTCCGGCTTGCCTCCGATAAAAGCCACCGACTGACAGCCCCGCTCCAGCAGATGCTTCGCCGCCAGTTCTCCCGCCAGCCGGTTATCGATATCGAGCCAGCAGAAATGGCTGTTAAAATTTGGATTACCGATCACAATATGAGGGATCTCATGGGTAAACAGCAGTTCATCCAGTGCCTGGGAAATCACTGACGCATGGATCACAAACCCGTCTGCCTGCTTGGTATCCGCTGCATTCCGGATAAATTCCGCACAGTCTCCTGCTGCTATATTCCTGACTACAAGCGTATAGTCCTTCTGTGCCAGCACTTCCTCCAACCCACACAAGATCTCAAACATCTGTGGATTGGCAAACCCGGTTCCTTTTCCCAACTCTGCCACAAATATAATGGTTCGTGCAGACTGCCTGGCGAAATTTTTCGCCCGCAGATTCGGATGATAATCCAGCTCCTCCATAGCTTTTCGTACTTTATCTGCCGTCTCCTGCGAGATCGAATAAGAGCCGTTCATCACTTTCGATACGGTTGCCGTAGAAGTTCCCGCCAGTTTTGCCACATCCTTAATGGTTGCTCCCATCGTTCACCCTCCTCGTGCGATTTTCTCTGAGAATATTTTAATCCCTTGCCCGGATCAGTGCAAATCCTTTTGCTGCCAACTGTCCTTCCTTAAGACCTTCCTGCCAGAGAATCTCTCCGCCCGGCAGTTCTTCAGGAAGTGGGACGTTTTCCTCTTCCATATTCAGGAAAATGCGGATACTTTCTATACTGCCATCTTCTTTCTCCAGATATCTTTCATAGCCATACACTCTGCTGCCCGGTTCCGCCAACAGGGTGCGGTACTCTCCTCTCCGCAGGACAGCCTCCTTTTTGCGCAGGGTAATTGCTTTCTGATATAGCAAAAACAAAGGACTGCTCTCATCCAGTGTATCCCAGGGCATAGGCTGTCTGTATTCCTCCTCCAGGATACCGGTCAGTCCCACCTCATCCCCATAGAATACAGAGGGCATTCCGGGGAAAGTCATCTGAAAGATCACCGCCAGGCGGAAGCTTTCTTCATCCCGGCACAACGAGCGGAACCGGCTGACATCATGGCTGTCTAAAAGGTTTAACTGTGCATAGACCGTCTGCTTACGATAGCGCATACGCATATCTGTCATGCGGCTGTCAAACTCCCTGGCATCTGCTGTCTGTTCCCCAAAAAATCTCCGGCAGTGCTTACGGAAATCATAATTCATCGTAGAATCAAACATGGTTCCATCCAGCCAATGTGCCGCACTCTCCCATACTTCTCCGATGAGAATAGCATTGGGATCCACACTTTTTACGCTCTCTCTGAATTTTCTCCAGAAGCCGTCATTGATCTCACTTGCCACATCCAGCCGCCACCCGTCGATATGGAATTTTTCCACCCAGTAGCGCCCCACTTTGCAGAAATATTCTGCGGTCTCCGGATTTGCCAGATTTAGTTTCGGCATCATCCGTTCATAGCCAAAACATTCATATCCCGGATATTCCTCCGGATCCTCCGGTCGCACCACCGGATAGGTAAGTCCATAGAACCAGTCTCTGTAAGCTGACTGTTCTCCTTTTTTCACCACATCATCAAAGGCGAAAAAATACCAGCCGCAATGATTGAACACACCGTCAATGATTACTTTCAGTCCGTTCGCATGAAATACATCGATCAGCCGGTGAAAATCATCATCGGTTCCGAAACAGGGATCAATGTGAAAATAATCTAACAGATCGTACTTATGATATTCTCCGGCGACAAAGATCGGATTGATATAAATAGCGTTCACGCCGAGGTTCTTCAGGTACTCCACGTTCTCGCAGATCCCACGGATCGTACCGCCGAGCTTTCCCCTCGTCGGTACACCGCCCCATTCCTTCTCCTCTCCTCTACCGCAAAGATACCTGTATTCAGTGGCAAAGCTGTCGGGAAAAATATTATAGATGATCGTATCCTGTGCCCATTCGGGAGGTGCAACAATATCTGCGCGGTGATTGAACGGCAGCTGATAATATTCCGAGCGGTCATCCACGGTATGATCCGTGAATCGTTCTCCGTAGTACAACACCTCTTCCCTGCCATCGGACAATGTGAAATAATAGCAAAGTCTTTTATAGGGATGCTCCAGCGTAGTCTCCCAGTAATCGAATTCTTCCGTCTGCGCCACCACTGCCATCTTCTGTTCTGTAAAAAGCACCGGTGTCAGGCGACAGGCTCTGTCTCCGTAATGGAGAATGCATTCTGTCAGATCCCCTCTGCCTGCCCGCAGACGGATCACAATATGCTCTTCATCTGTCCCGTATGCATACTGGGACATGGGTATATGTAATACTGCACTTCGATTCATACTTCCTCTTTCTGCGGTCTATCCCTTCACTCCACCGGAGGTCAGACCCTCTGTCATGTTCTTTTGCAATGCGAAAAATACGATCAGGATCGGCAGAGACACGATCAGGGATGCTGCCGAGAAAATCGGCCAGCTTCCGCTCATCTCCGTCGCCTGCAGCGAATATAAGCCCGCCGCCAGTGTATAAGTATCGGATCCCGTCATGAAATTGATGGCGAAAATATATTCGTTCCATACATAGACGAGAACCATCATAGCCGTTACCGCAATGGTAGGCTTAGCAAGCGGCAGTACGATCTTTGTCACCTGTTCTAACTGTGTGGCTCCGTCGATCATGGCTGCCTCCTCGATCTCCACCGGAATCGTGTCAAAATATCCCTTCATATTCCATAGTGCAAACACTGCCATCGTACCGGTATACACAATGACCAGACCCGTTCTGGTATTGATCAGCCCCATAGGACTAAGCAGCTTATACAGGGCCGTCATGGACAAAAGGGACGGAAATGCATAAAGTAAAATCAACAGCTTCAAAATCGCCTTTCTGCCGGGAAATCGTTTCCGGGAAAAAGCATACGCCGCAGGGATTCCGGTCCCCAGCGAGATCACCAGTGTGGTCACCGCCAGGATCAGACTGTTCTTCAGCCACAAAAGCACCGGTTTCTCGGTAAAAACAGCCTTATAGTTCTGCAAAGTCATATGCTTTGGCAAAAAGGAAAAGTCAGATCCCAACAGGCTGTTCTCCGCATTCAGCGACACGGAAAACGCATACAATACCGGCACCAGCACGAAAAAGCATACCAGGATGAAAAACACATTTACCGTTATAAGTACAAGCACATGTTTCGTCTTTTTACTCATCTGCTCTCCTCCTTTCTGCCGTTTGTCACCAGAGAAAACACTAACAGCATTCCGAAGATCAGAATGGAAATCGCCGAACTATAGCCATAATTGTTCGTAATAAATGCCTTCTCATATGCGTAAGTCAAAATGGTATGAATATTTGCACCGGTCTTGGATCCCACCTGCTGGGTCAGCAGATAGATGACATCGAACTGTTTAAAAGTCGTAAATGTCGTGATCATAACCGACGGTGCTATAATGGAGCGGATCATCGGAATCGTAATATATCTCGTCCGCTCCAGCCAGGTGGCGCCGTCTAGCAGCGCACTTTCGTAAAAACTCCGGTCCACGCTCTGCAGCGCCCCGTCAATGATAGTGATCATAAAGGGTAACGCCAGCCAGAGGTTCACTGTCGTACAGCTGATGAATGCGATCACGTCACTTCCAAGCCATCTGACCGGTTCCATTCCCAGTCTGATCATCCATTGATTCAACAGACCGAACTGGGAATTGAACATTCCTGTCTTCCACAGCAGGATGGATACATACCCCGGCATGGCCCAGGGGAAGATCAACAGGGTACGATAGACATTCCGCAGTCTCAATCCCTTGATATTGAGAAGTGTCGCCATGATAAAAGCGATCACCAGCTGCAGCACCATATTTACCACGGTCCACAATATCGTCACAAGCAGTGCTGTCAGGAAACCATTATCAAATACCAGCAAGGCATCCTTATAATTCTCCAGTCCAATGAACTCATAATTATTCCAGTGATAAATATTCATATTGGTCATGGAGATATATCCGGTATAGAGGATCGGGAAGATTACGATCAACAGGATCAATACTAAGGACGGCAGTGACCAGCTGTAGGCAAACAGTGTCTCTCTTCTTTTTTTATTCTGTTGTCTGTTCCCATGAGCATTTTTATTTCTTGCCATATTTATTCGTTCCACTTCCTTTTGCCTGATTATGCCTGATTACGCAGCGTCACTTATTTCATGGATTCGATCAGCTGCAAAGCTTCCTTCTGTGCTTTCTCCGCACTTTCCGCCACATCATTGCCCGCCATGTTGACATCCGTCAGCAGTCCGCTGGCTACGGTCCACATCACATCCATCTCCGGCAGATTCGGCATGGGCACCGCATTTTCCGCAGTCTCCTTCATAGCCATGACCACTTCATCACCGCTTACTTCTTCATAACTGTAACAGTTTTCTCTGGCAGGAGCACAGCCGCTGGCCTGTGCCAGCGCAATACCCACCTCGTCCTTCATCAGTACCCGCAGTACCTGCTCTACCGCATCCTTTTTATTCTCTGCTGCATTTTTCAGCACCTGGACACCCTGTACTCCCATATAGGGGGCGATCGGCTTTCCGGTCTCATCGATCACAGGCATAGAGGCGATTCCCACGTCCATTCCGCTTTCTCTTACTGTCGGGATCAGCCAGGGACCGGCTATGGTTGCATGCGCCATTCCTTCTTTGAACAGAGTATTCACTGTGGCGTACTCGGTTTCCCCCGGCATGAGATCCACGAACTTTTTATGATAGGCCAGGGCTTCCTCTGTCTCCGGCAGATTTAATCCCGGCTCTCCGGCATCATTCAGGATATAGCCTCCGAATCCATTGATCCAGCCTGCCGCATAATAAGGGGTACTATGCTGTTCCACGAATCCATAATGTCCTCCATGGGTATTCTCCTGCATATAAGCATACAGTTCCTCTGTGGTAGCCGGCACTTCCTCATCTTTCATGTAGAGACGGTTATACATAAAAAGTAAGGTCTCATAATAGATAGGAAGCTGATAGACCGTTCCCTTATAAGTCGCCGCTTCGATCGTGTTATCCATATAGGCATCCAGTTCCTCTGCCGGAATGATATCCGTGATAGGCGACAGAATGTCCATTTCTGCATAGACACCTATCTTATCATGGGCAAAAAAGTACATATCCGGAGCTGCCTTAGGATCATTTCCCACCATTTTGAGAGCTTCTGTCAGATCACTCTTTTTCTCCAGTACTACGTGGATCTGCGGCTCTAATTGGGCAAATTCCTCTTCCAGGACCTGCGTTACCGCATCTTCCTTGTCATGCCAGATGGTGATCGTAACCTCTCCGTCCGTCTTTTCGCCCTGTGCTGTCTGCTCCACCGTCTGGCTGCCACAGCCGGTCAGGCTGCCAATGGTCAGTCCTGCTGTCACGATCCATGCCCATGCTCTGTTCCGGATTCTTTTCTGATTTTTATTCTTCATATCCTGCACTCCTTTGATATGTACTTTCCTGCTGCTTGTTTTTATATCTTATTTCTGTGACTTTTTCTTTGAGACTGCTACTGCCGCGCCACCTGCTGCCACTACCAGCACGCCGATCACGATGGGTACGACCGGAGTGGATTTCTCTGTATTCTCCGCTGCTTCGATTGTCGCTTCCACAGCTTCCGCAGGCTCTTGTGTTGCCACAGTTTCGTTCGTCTCTTCCAGCGCGATTTCTTCATAAGATACGGTGTAATCCTCCGGACCGTTTATCGTAAGCCAGATATCCTTACCGGTCTCTACGGAAATATCCGTTGTCTGTACACTTCCTTCATTACCATTGACGATTATGGAATTCACCCAACCGGGAATCTCTTTTACCAGCCAGCCGCCTTCGCCTTCCTCTAATGCCTCTCCGGGCCATGCTGCAAATGCGTTAGTGCCGTCCGGTGCCGACCATGCCCACAGACAGGGACCGTTCCAGTCTGCGGGAGCAGATACATGGATCGTCACATTGGGGATTTCTGCCTGATCCGGGTTCTTATAACTGAAATCGTAGCTGCCGTCGGCTGCTACCGTTACCCAAAGCTCTGCGGGATCAATGGAAATATCTTCTGTCTGTACAGTTCCTTCGTTCGCATTGACAATGATGGAATTGACCCATACCGGAACCTTGATGCTGTACCAGCCATCTTCGCCTGCTTTCATCTCTTCCCCGGGCCATGCCGCAAAGGCATTGGTGCCATCCGGTGCCGACCACGCCCACAGACAGGGGTTATCCCACGAGTCATCTACTTTTGCATGTACCACAAATTTCTCTACGTAAGCCGGTGCCTCTCCGGTAGTCTTGCTCTCATAAGAGATCTCTACGGTGTCCGCTGCACTCACCGTGATCCATGCTGCATTGGTATCCAGGATCTGCTCTTCGGTCTGCACGTTACCCTCATTGGCATTGATGATCACATGATTCGCCCATGCAGGAAGCCAGATATAATACCAGCCGTCATTAGCTGCATCTGCTTCCATCTCCTCGCCGGGCCATGCTGTAAACGCATTATTGCCGTCACTGTCCCATGCCCAGACGCAAGGGTCTGCCCAGTCCTCCGGCACCTGTACATAAAGCGCATTTCTCTCTTCTGTATTCTGTGTTGTTTCTGCATTTACCGTCATCGGCAGAATCCCGATCACCAGCAGAAGCATCATCAGAAATGATCCACAACGTCTTATCAGCTTACTCATAATATCCTCTCTTTCCGATTGTGTTATATTTTCGTAACTATTCAGAACCCCATTCGCAAAACCGCTCTTTCAGAGCTTTCCTTTTGCTCATGTGGTTACTTCGCCAAAGAAATTTTCAAAATTATGCTCATTCATGCAAGCATGATTCGCAAATTTGCGAAAATTACCTTGGCTCTGAATAGTTACATATTTTCTGTAACCTTTCTGTCGTATCAACCGTTTTAAAAAGTGCACTTTCCCTTGGGTTATTATGATTATAACGTTGCTGTTTCCGGATGGTCAATTTGATTTTGGGTAATCGTTTTCCCTCTGCATTATTTATTTTTCACAGTTTCATTCTTCTGTTTTTGGCTGTTATTCACAAATATTTTTTAGGTTTCCTGCGTTTTCCTAAATATTTGTGAAAGTTTCACGAAAATGTTTCCTATGAAGTACCAATTTGAAATATGCACCGCAAGGCGCAAACTAAAAAGAGATGGAAGCCTTTCGCTTCCATCTCCTTTGAGAATACTTTTATGCTATTTTTGTTACCTATTTTTACTTATTCCTACTTATTTCGCCTTGGGTGCGAACTTTTTTCTCAATACATACCACAGGGCACCTGCAATACATACAGAGGAGTAAGCACCACAGATGATACCTACCATCAGAGGCAGTGCGAAATCACGGATGCTGGTCACACCCCAGATGTACAACGCACCTACCATTACCAGCGTGGTCAGGGAGGTAAATAAGCTTCGGGACAGTGTCTGGGTGATGCTGTGGTTTACCACATCCTGCAGATCATCCTTCTTGGTCATAACTGCCATATTCTCACGTACACGATCGAAGATTACGATGGTGGCGTTGATAGAGTAACCTACGATGGTCAGCAGACACGCGATAAAGGTATTGCTGACGGATACTCTTGCGAGTGCGTAGAAGGTGATCACTACCAGCACGTCATGGAGCAGGCAGGCAATACTGCTGACACCGAAACGGATATCGCTGAAACGGAAGCGGATATAGATCAGCATGCAGATGATTGCTACTGCTACCGCCAGGATCGTATCGGACTTCATCTCGTTACTGATGGTGGAGCTGATGGTCTCGGAGGTGATCAGCGTCTCATCCACACCAAAATTATCCACGAACATCTGATTCAGTGCCTGTCTCTGATCCACATCCAGAGAACCGGTCTTGAAGATAACTTCATTGGAGCCCTGTACGGTCTGGATCTGAACTGCACTGCCGGTGGTGCTCTCGATCAGAGGTACCATCTCGCTGTTGATCTCTTCCAGCGTATAGCTCTTATCAAAAGTGACAGTAGTTGCAGTACCGCCCTTGAACTCCAGGCTGTAATTCAGTGCATCACCGGTGTTCATCTTGTAGACACCCATGGTAATAAATCCTGCCAGGATCACTGCCAGAGACAGTCCGAAGAAGATTCCCTTCTTGCCTAAGAAGTTCACGGTCTTGTGTTCCTTACCTACACCATACCACTTGGGATCCTTTAATCCCAGTGCATAGAAAGCTTTCATGATATACTTGGTCACTACCAGTGCAGTGAACATGGATAATACGATACCAAGTGCCAGCGTCTGTGCGAAGCCCTTTACGGTACCAGGTCCTAACAGCCACAGCACTGCTGCTGCGATCAGGGTAGTCACATTACCGTCGATGATAGCGGACAGTGCCTTGTCATAACCGATCTGCATGGCACTCTTAACAGTCTTGCCGGTTGCCAGTTCCTCACGGATACGGGCAAATACGATAACGTTGGCATCCACTGCCATACCGATGGACAGGATGATACCTGCGATACCGGACAGGGTCAGGGTCATGTCAAAGCCGTTCAGCAAAAGTACTACCAATGCCACATAAATGCCCAGTGCAATAACAGAAGCAAATCCGGGCAGGAAATAAACTGCAATCATGAAAACAGCCACTACGATAAATCCGATCACAGCTGCTTTTAAACTGGTGGAGATTGCTTCCACTCCCAGCTGTGCACCAACTACCTTGGAATGCAGCTCTTCGAGCTCCAGCCTCAGCCCACCGATACGGATAGTGGAAGCCAGGCTCTCTGCCTCTTCATAGGAGCTCATAGGAGAGATCTGTGCATTACCATCGGAGAACACACCTTTTACGGAAGGAACACTTACAAAGGATCCATCATAATAGATACCCAGGGTCTCGCCCTTCTCATAAGCATTTCTGGTAGCCTCTTCAAACTTTTTAGTACCTTCCTCCGTCATTACCAGGTCTACCGCATAGGTGGAATTGCCCATCGTCTGATCCTTGATAGAGCCTGCGGTAGCAGTCTTGACATCCGTACCCTCCAGCATGATGGATCCATCTGCCTTCAGTTCATCGATGGTCTTATTCAGAGCGTACGCATAGCTTGCATTGCCCTGTGCATCGGTCACTGCCTGCATAGAGTAGTTCGCATTGCCGTCCTTGTCTGTCTCTGCAATGAAATACAGGGAACCGGGACGTCCCAGTTCTTCCAGGATCTTGTTGGCATCTGTTACACCGGGGATCTCGATATTGATACGATCGGTACCCTCCTGGTATACAATAGCCTCTTTACTGTAATTCTCAACACGCTTCTGCAGCTTGGCAATAGTATCTGCCATATCCGTTGCATCCGGCTCTTCATCGCCTACCACCTGATAAGTGATGCTGACACCACCGGCCAGATCCAGTCCCAGACTGATGTCTGAAGCACTGGCAGTTCCTTCCGCATCTACGCCATAGAGATCCACATAGCCGACACCCAGCAGGACCAGAAGTGCGCAGAGCAGAATGATGATTGCTTTACTTTTTTTCATCTTTCCTTTGTCCTTTCTATTCTTCTGAAGCTTCTGCCGCTTCCGCAGCCTTCAGCATGATAGCACATTCGATACGTTTTCTCTGCAGCTCACAGCCGATGTCATACGCATCATTGATATTGCCATGGAAATTATAGGAGTTCGCAGCACATCCGCCGCTGCAATAGAACTTGGCAAAACACTTCTTACACTTGTCCTTTGCATAGACATTACAGCATTTGAACTCGTCGCGGATATCATCTCTTACCACACCGGTATCCACATTGCCCATGAGGAACTTCTCGTTACCCACGAACTGGTGGCAGGGATATAAGTCTCCCCAGGGAGTAACCGCCAGATATTCAGTGCCGGATCCGCAGCCGGAGAGTCTCTTGGCTACGCAGGGGCCGCCCTGCAGATCGATCATAAAGTGGAAGAAATTGAAAGCCTTGCCCTCTTTCTTGCGCTTGATCATTTCTACTGCCAGTTTATCGTATTCTTCCTTTAAGATTGGAAGATCCTCTTCTCTGATGGCATAATCATCCGTAGGCTGTGCCACAACGGGCTCCACGGAGATCTGCTTGAATCCCAGATCTGCCAGATGCAGAACGTCCTTGGAGAAATCCAGATTATTGTGGGTAAATGTACCACGCACATAATAATTCATCTGGTCTCTGCTCTCCGCTACCTTTTGGAACTTGGGAACAATGATGTCATAGCTGCCCTGCCCGCCGCGGAAAGGACGCATCTTATCGTTGATCTCCTTACGTCCATCGATACTCAGCACGATATTACCCATTTCCTTATTTACGAACTCCAGGATCTCATCATTTAATAAGATACCATTGGTAGTCAGGGTAAAACGGAACTTTTTATTGTTGGGTTTCTCTAAGCTTCTGCCGTATTCTACCAGCTGCTTTACCACATCCCAGTTCATCAGGGGTTCGCCGCCGAAGAAATCCACTTCCAGGTTCACGCGGTTGCCGGAATTGGCTACCAGGAAATCCAGTGCCTTTTTTCCGACCTCAAAACTCATCAGCGCTCTTCTGCCGTGGTACTCACCCTCTTCCGCAAAACAATATCTGCAGGCAAGGTTACAGTCATGGGCAATGTGCAGGCACAGTGCCTTGACTACGGTCTGGCGCTTCTTAAAATCAAAAATATAATTCTCGTAAATATCGGGAGCAAACAGCTGTCCTGCCTTCTCCAGCTCCAAAACTTCGTCCACCGCTTCGGTGATCTCTTCCTGGGGATAGGGGATATTCGCAAGATTCAGTACAGCAGCCTTGATGGTGTCCGCATCCTTGATGCCTTCTGTCACCAGAGGCTCTACCAGTGGGATCATATCATACACAATATCATCTACGACATGAACGGAACCACTGTTCACATCCATAACGATATTATAGCCGTTGCTCTTATACTGGTGTATCACAGTTCTATTCCTCTTCTTTCTACTTCTTATTGCTTTAGATGCATTAACATTAACTATTCGGAACCCCATTCGCAAAATCGTCCTTCGGACTTTCCTGAATAACATGCCTGCATGTTATTTGCTCATGTGGTTACTTCGCCGTATTTTGCCAGACGTATCTTCTTACATATGCAAGCATCCGACGAAGAATACGCTGTCAAATTCGGCTCCGAATAGTTAACAGAGAATAAGCAGCGACCTGAATCGCTGCTTACGTTAGTCTCTTCTCAATTTCATAGATTATTTAATCTTTTCACAACTCTGATTTCCTACTGTGCAGGAAGTCTTACATGCAGACTGGCAGGAAGTCTGGCACTCACCACAGCCGCCCTTTTTCATAGATTCCTTTAAATCTCTGGTTGTTAAAGTCTTAATATGCTTCATTAAAAATAGCCTCCTTATGATTTCAAAGCGCCTATAGACGCCGGCGTGTATATAAATATGCAGACACGCGACTCATTTTTGCTCATTATATCATGTATTTGGCATTTGTAAAAGCTTTTTTTCTCAAAAAACGGTAAAAAAGCGGTAAAAGTCATTGTTACCTGCTTTTCACCCTAGCATTCCGCCCAGCGTTCCCCCTGCCACGCACAATACCATGGTAGTCCAGAAGGAATTGCCTAATGCGGTCTCCGGTGTCCTGATCAGCACCGACACCACCGCCAGGATTACAAAATATGCCGCTCCCATGAAAGCTCCCCATAGGAATTTCTGCTTTTCCATTCTTTTCCCTGCCAAAAGCCCCGCCGTAAAAGTAGTGGCTACATAGATGGCGGAAATTGCGATCGTCACTATACCTTCCGTCAGATGCAGTTTATACAATAAAAGTGCCAACAGACATAGAAGCAGCAATGTCAGCACATAAGATACCAGCAGGCATTTCGCCAGTGCCAGTACCGGAATGCCTTCTTTTCCTTCTCCTCTTTTTTCCATGTCATCCCTCCTTTTACCTATGTAAAATGTATATTCAAAGCCTTCGGAAAACTTGACAACTATTCCTGTCCTATTGTATATTGTTGCTTAATAACACATAAATAAGGCATAAGCCTGCTATTTTATCTTAAGAAGGAGTGAACTTTTTTGGATACCTCTGGTGTCATACAACTGATTTCTATTATTGTTCTTATTTTTCTGTCCGGCTTTTTCTCTTCCGCCGAGACTGCACTGTCCACGGTGAACCGTGTGCGAATGCGTTCTTTGGAGGAGGAAGGCAACAAGCGTGCTGCACGCGTCAATAAAATTCTGGATAATTACAGTAAAATGATCAGTACCATTCTGATCGGTAATAACATTGTAAATCTGACGGCATCTTCCCTTGCAACAACTTTAGCTATGCGCATTAATCTGGCTGTAGGTATCGCAACAGGTATTTTAACTATTGTCGTATTACTCTGTGGTGAGATCGTACCGAAGACCTGGGCGGTTCTGTGTTCTGAAAAGCTGGCGCTGTCCTACTGTAATATCATATACCTGCTGATGCAGGTACTCACACCGGTTATTATCGTGGTAGACCTGCTCTCCCATGGCATTATGAAACTGTTACATATTGATCCGAATAAAAAAGCCAGTGCCATGACAGAAAGTGAACTGAAGACCTATGTAGATGTCAGCCACGAGGATGGCGTCATTGAATCCGAAGAGCGAAAGCTGATCTACAATGTGTTTGATTTTTCCGATGCTCATGCCAAGGACATCATGATCCCCAGGATCAATATGGTAACGGTCAGTCTTGATGCTACCTATGATGATGTACTTGCAGTGTTCCGTGATTCCATGTACACACGACTTCCGGTCTATGAGGATGATAAAGACAATATTATCGGTCTCATCAACATCAAGGACTTTATCCTGACGGAGGATCAGAGTGCTTTCCATGTGGGAAATATCTTAAGAGATGCTTATTATACTTACGAATATAAAAAGATTGCCGATCTGATGTATGAAATGCGGGAAAAGACCACGAATGTCTCTTTCGTATTAAATGAGTACGGTGCTACCGTAGGTATGATCACTTTAGAAGACTTACTGGAAGAAATCGTCGGTGAGATCCGTGACGAATATGATGAGGATGAAGAAGAACTGATCCAGAAGATGTCCGACGACACTTATCTGGTAGAAGGCAGCATGAAGCTGGACGATATTAACGATGCTCTCGGTACCGATCTGACCAGTGAAGACTATGATTCCATCGGCGGTCTGATCATCGACTGTCTGGATCGTCTGCCGGAGGACGGTGAGGAAGTCACCCTGGAAAACGGTATTCATCTGAAAGTACAGGGCATCGACCAGAATCGCATTGTAAAGGTATTGATGACGATACCGGAAGTTCCCGAAGAACACGATGCCGGCACCGCCGAGATTTCGGAAGATCACGAATAGCACACAGACAAAGCTTTCTTCTTTGTTGGTCCATGGGTAATGAAAGGAAAAATGATGTCACAGGATAAAAATACAGAAAACAAGAAAACAAAAATGACTTCCAAACAGATCTTCGCGATCGCAGGAATCGTTGTGCTGGTGCTGTTGTATGTTGTAACACTGTTAGCAGCGATCTTCGACAGTTCCGCCAGCCACGCATTGTTCGCCACCTGCCTGTTAGCCACGGTAGCCATTCCTCTTCTCATTTGGATCTACACCTGGATGTTCGGGAAGCTGACGAACCGCTCCACCTTCGCAGATTTCCATCCGGAGGATAAGAATAAAGACAAGTAAATTGAAAGTTACGAGCCATGCAAAAATAGAACGGAATACCTCGGTGGGAGCTTG
>ERZ1026868.290-NODE-290-length-36509-cov-7.891781_pt1 | contig 36509 bp, 34 predicted proteins | sample MGYA00380164_ERZ1026868 | MGnify/ENA primary metagenome ERZ1026868 (study PRJEB33269, sample SAMEA4719800) | human gut metagenome | biome: human-associated habitat; feature: organic feature; material: feces | place: Cameroon | collected 2013-10 ...
AGAACAGAAAAGGATAGCATGTATGAACTGTCCGCAAAAAATGACCGACTGATGTGGGACAAATGTTGGATAGAAGGAACGTCCCTGCAAAAAAATTACATTTCTGCCAAATAAACAAAGACTGGGTCACAAACAAACGTGAATTTCTGTCTAATAAACAAATTTTTGCGTGCAACCGAAGAAAAAAACCTGCAAGGAGGCTACATAGCCTTGTGAAACATAAAAGGGGATTTTGGCAACGAGTAGACATTCTCGAAGTTTTCCGATATAATCCAACCACTTCAACGAACAGACGTCGGATTCATGGAGAAAAGTTGATATTTTGGAGGAAAAGCAATGAGTGATAGTATGTATGAAAAATTAAAGGATAATGTGTATTTTCCATATTTTGATGTAAAGAAGAAACACGATATGAAGGACTTATCAAGAGAAGAATGTATGCAGATATTTGCGAAAATGAATGAGGAGCGAAAGCCATTTATGCATCGGTATGAGAATCCGTTTATGAACATCCCGAGTTATGCAGACAAGTTCTTTGGAATGTTTTCTGAGGAAGATAAGATTGGAAATGCATTTGGATATTTCTGTGGCGAACAGATTATAAAAATAGCAAGAACGATCGAATAGGAGGATGCATGTATGAAGCAATACATTGATATACAGAGGGTGCGGGAACAGGATGAAATCGTAGATAATAATCTGACGTTGCCAAAAAACACGGGTGCTTTTCAAGCGGGGGATATAATCAGCATTACCGAGAAAATCGATGGGGCAAATGCGAGTGTCCGATATGATGAAGCAAAAGGAGTTCTCAGAGGGTTCAGCAGGAAGAATGAGCTTAGTGTGGAAAATCCTTTGCGGGGATTTTGGAATTATGTTCAGAAGTTAGACAAAACACCGTTTGCTCGATATCCACATTATATATTCTTTGGTGAGTGGCTCGTAAAACACACAGTGATTTATGAGCGTGACAACTATGATAAATGGTATTTGTTTAGTGTATATAATGAGGATACAAATGGATGGATGCCACAGGAATTTGTCAAAGCTTTTGCCGAGGAGTATGGATTCCCTTATGTGAAAGAACTCTACTCTGGGAAATTCATAAGCTGGGAGCATTGCAGACAATTTGCAAATCAGCCATCCTATGGAGAACAGCAGGAAGGAATCGTAATAAAAAATCAGACAGCACTTTCGGAGGGGCGTGGACCACATGTATTAAAGTATGTGAATCCAAAGTTTCAGGAAATAAAACTGGAAAATCGAGGAAAGAGAGTGGAGGATCCGCATAAGGTTAAGGAAAGAGAGCAGGCAGTAGAGTATATGCGGTTGATTGTCACGGAAGCGCGTGTGATGAAAATATTTCATAAGCTTGTGGATGAAGGAATACTACCTGAGAAAATCCAAAAAGAGCATTTGCAGTTGATCTACAAGAACCTGCCAAAGTGTGTATATGAGGATTGCGTAAAAGAGGAGCCGGAGATCGTTCAGAAAGCGGATAAGTATGCGGGAAAACTGTGTACCAATATTACGATTGATATTTTCCGAAAGAAAATGGGAGTGTGAGTAGATTGAAGAAGGTAGAGAGAATCATGAATGATGCGTACATGGTGTTAAGCAATCTTGCATTTTTATTTAAACCGGATAATGTCATAGAGGTTTTTAATACAAAAAATATCACACAAAAAGCAGTTTACAGGATTCGGGATTCCGAATCCGTCCTGCTTTGTGATTGTAATATGTCAGAAGTAAATAAATACAAAAGTATGGCAATCATGGAAAGAAACAAAAAATTTTTGATAGAAGGTTACTCTGAGTGGTCGGACAAATGTAAAGATGGAAGGTGATTACGGTAAAGCGAGGTAAAAGGTATACGGATTTTAACGAATTTAAGATACAGATAACAGGAGATTTGGGAGGGGATAATAATGACTATGAATATCATGAATAATTCAGAGGTGGTCCTATGTTAAACATTGTATTCGGAAGAGATAAAGGAAAAACAGGAGGCGCAAAAGGATGAGAATAATAACATTTCACGATCCAAATGAGGAAAACGGATATTTGAGTAATTGGTATCTATCAGATTTTGAGGTAAGAGGAGTGAAATACACTTCGATGGAACAGTATATGATGCATCAAAAGGCGGTTGTCTTTGGCAATGCGGAAATTGCAAAGCAGATTCTTGCAACGAATGATGTGGCATTTGTTAAAAAATTAGGTCGACAGGTGTCAGGGTACATAGAAAATGTATGGAATGGTATGCGGCAGATCCTCGTTTTCGAAGGACTTATGGCAAAGTATTCCCAGAATCCGGATTTAGGAGAAAAACTTAAGGCAACAGGAGATGCACTTCTCGCGGAGGCAGCAGTCCGGGATCATATATGGGGAATCGGTTTATCCATGCGGGATCCGAAAAGATTAAACCAGCGGTTATGGAACGGACAGAATCTGCTTGGATATGCAACCATGTTAGTGCGGGATAGAATTTAGGGTGGATGTGCCGGAAAGGTGAGGAAATGGAATCTATGTCAGAGGAACAAAAGGAACATGTGATAGGAGTAATCATGGGTGTGTTATTTGTGGTGCTGTATATAGTGCTGCTTATAGTGATTCTTATAGTGATTCTATGTAAGTCTAACTATATGCATAATTATAAATGCTTTAACACAAAGGGATATTCTATGAGACCTGCAATAGTATGCGGAGATGAAGTAAAGGTTCGAAACCGCAAACTTCCAGAACGCGGAGATATAATCGCAATAAGGGTTGGAAAAGAATATTTTATAAAACGATGTATCGCTCTACCAGGCGATACGGTCCAAATTAAGGATGGACAGGTAATCCTGAATGGAATTGTACAGGATGAGTCAGCGTATATCGAAGCTGCGCGTAATACAGAGAATTATGCAGGTAAATTAGAAATGCCCATAACGCTTCAAGAAGGTCGGTACGTCGTTTTGGGCGATAATCGCAATGAAAGTCGTGATAGCCGGGATTTTGGATTGGTCAAGGCAGAAAATATCATTGGTATAGTGGTTAAGATTGACCGTGGGCGTTCGTGGTGGGACGGTGAAAAATTCTATGTGCAATACGTAAACACGATGCGGGAGATTTTGCCGCGGATACCAAAATGGAAAATAATGTTGGCTGGCTTGAAGATAGATTTGTGTGATTGGATTTACTGATTTTAATATTGTTCAAGCGGGAAAGTAGTTAGAGGTAATGCGATGAAACATTCATTTCTTTTTGACTCCTTTGATTGTAAAAGCTATAGGGTAGAATACAATGGAAAGGATTTGCGGATAGAAAATTGGTAAAGAAGGGAAATACTGCATGGGAAGGATATTTATAACCGGAGATACACATCGTGAAAACGACATTGGGAAATTGAATACACAACTATTTCCGATACAAAAACAACTGACAAAGGATGATTATGTGATTATTGTAGGCGATTTCGGTGCTTGCTGGTATGGAGGAAGCAATATCGAGCAGACCAATCCGGGGTATGAAATTCCGCCCCGGCACAGAGGTTATGTGGGAAAAGATGATTATCTTTTGGATTGGTATGAGAGGAAGAATTTTACGACGCTATTTATCGATGGCAATCATGAAAATCACAAACTGTTGAATTCGTTTGCTGTAGAACGCTGGCATGGCGGGTTTGTCCATCGGATTCGTCCGTCGGTGATTCATCTTATGCGCGGACAGGCGTATGAGATTGCTGGTAGCACATTTTTTACGATGGGTGGCGCAAGTTCTGTTGATCGTATGCATCGATTGGAAGATGTTTCATGGTGGAGTGCAGAATTGCCAAGCAACGAAGAATATGAACAGGCATTGGATAATCTGGATCAATGTGGATGGAAGGTTGACTATGTGTTGACACATTGCTGTGGAAGTGATGTTTTGTGCCAGATGCGTACACATCATCCACAAGGCGATAAGCTTACCCAGTTTTTGATGTCTCTGGAGGGACGGTTGGAATATAAGATGTGGTATTTTGGACATCATCATATAGACAGGCAGGTGGATAGAAACCATCGGGCGTTATATGAAGATGTTGTTGAATTATAGTGGGATAATATATAAGGGGGAAAGAATAAATATCGGATTATTCTTGATATGAGTGGTTAAAAGGATAAAGGGACGCTTCCTGCCATGAGGAGCGCCCCTTTGTCTTATTCACGATTTGAAAAACTAATTTAACTTCTTGCCGCTAACAGAGCTTCAAGTTCGGCAATTCTTTCCTGAAGTTTCTGTTCGTTTTCCCTTGAAAGCTGTAGTTCAGCTTCTGTTTGTTTGCGTAGCTTAGTTTCCTGCTTCCGCAGTTCGGCTTCGTGTGTCGCCTTATCCTGCAGTTCTTCTATCATATATTTCACAGTGTTCTTATCTGCAATTTTTAATGCTTCTGAAAACATGTAAATCACCTCCTCGGGCCTGTTTACATACTTGCTCATTTCACGGAATATCTCTTCACTCCATGGATAATGCACAATCACGCGCTCCACATCTGCCATTGTTTCAGCGGTCAGGATGGAGAGCCAGCCATCTAAATCGTCCATATCGGTTTTTTCACCTTCAGTATATCCGTTTTGGCAGAATACATCAAGGGCAATCAGGAAATATTCCTGCAGAAGATTCATTTGAAGTCCGCTGTCAAACAGATTTTTGCCATGGTGGATATAGGCACCATGCAGCAGAGGATTCTTAAAAGTATCTCCCGTTTTTTCATACAAAACAATCGTGTACACTTTCTTCATATCAGAATATTTAAAATTTTTCTTCTTTTTCAAACGTGAGTATTCACGCATCAGAAGATCAGAAGAGTAGCAGGAGATACGTTCTGCTGTGAATCGGTAAGGAACCTTTTGAATCTCGACATTCGCAAGAGAACCATCACTTAGTCGGACGATAATATCCATAATCAGCAGGGAATCAACCGATATGGCTGTATTTTCAGAGGGCAATGCGCTCTCCACGGTGACTGTCTCTCCGATGATGGCACTGAGCAGATGTGACAGCCAGTCTGCATGCCGGTCCGGGTGGAACATACATTTGAAGAATGGATCGTAGGTAAGCGGCATCGTTTTCTTACCGGTCATGTAATCATCAAAACGCTTCTTCCATGTTTCATTGAGCAAAGCGTAGTCCGTGTACAGATGCTTCTGTTTCATAGCTTCTTCTAGGTCATTTACAGTTGTATAAAATGTGTTTCGTGTTTCTGTGGTTGCTGTTTCATTCGTCATAAGTTTTCCTCCTTAAAAATAAACGTGTACATGAAATCCCTCTAAGATAGAACAGAAAATTTTCATGTGAAATTAAAATTGTTAATGGGTAATGATTAAAATTCGCGCGCAAAAGGATAATAATTTGTATTCGAAGAATCGAATAGAAAATTATAAAATCTATAGACTGTTACCAAACTACACTATGATGCAGTGATTCTTGACAACAAAAAAACTGTATCATGACGGACGACCGTTTGTAAAGAGGTTTTTCAAAATGCTACAAATTGGAGCATTTTTTACCTAAATACACCCGAAAACGGACAAACGGTTGACTATCGGGTAGAATACGGGTATAATATGCATAAAGGGACTGGTAATGGGAAATACATTCCAAAGGAGCGATGCATATGACGATTGAAGAGATGAAAGAAAAGAAGCGGGAACATGGATACACGTATAACATGATGTCGCAGATGTCGGGGGTTCCGCTTGGAACCGTGCAGAAGATTTTTACGGGTGAGACGAAATCGCCGCGCTATGATACGCTTGAGGCATTGGCACGTATCTTTGAAAATGGCGACCGTGATTACCTGTATGCGGATATGGTAGAGGATTCCGGAACAGCATACGCGGCAAAGGTTCAGGGACAGTATACGCTGGAGGATTATTATGCGCTGCCTGAGGATCGCCGGGTAGAGTTGATTGACGGTTGTATCTATGATATGGCAGCGCCGTCTACGTTACACCAGCTGATCGCAGGAGAGGTTTACAGGCAGATATCGAATTATATTTTGGAGCATGATGGACCATGCATGCCATTTATTTCTCCGGTTGACGTACAGCTTGACTGCGATGATAAGACGATGCTGCAGCCGGATGTTGTCATTTTATGTGACATTGACCGGATGAAGGTGCGTTGTATTTATGGTGCACCGGATTTTGTGCTGGAAGTAATCTCCAAATCCACCCGGCTTCGCGACTATGGAAAGAAGCTTTCCAAATACATGGATGCCGGTGTGAGGGAATACTGGATCGTAGACCCATACCAGAAGCGCATTATGGTGTATGAGTTCAACAAAGAAATCTTCCCTGTGATTTATGGAATTGATGCGGATATCCCGGTCGGTTTGTATGATGGCAGGTTAACGATCAATTTGGCGGCGTTAATAAAGAAGATTGAGAAACTGTTGTAATGAAAAAGTAGTAGTTATTCGAATAGAGGTTAAAAATTCTGTGTAATAACATGCAACAAAATATCCTGTTGGAAGCGTTGACAAAGCTTGAGGCAAATGTTTACTATTCAGTATGGAATAAATATGTATGGATTATGTATCTGTCATTTCAGAATCCGGAAAAATGCCGGTATGAACGAGCATATATTGAAACCACTCGATATCAGAAAAGTGAAGGCGACAATCACCAGATATGTGGAGCGGAAGGGATAATAGAGTAAGAAAGTACGTAAGATAATACGTAAGTGAAATTATAATACAAAGGTCTGGATGCTTATTGGGTTGAACGATACACTATTTTTGGAGTGGTGTTCAACTAATTATTTTATAAATTGATAATTTTTATTTTGCACCCGATTTCACAGCGACTTAATCAATTGATTTTTTTGCAACCAAAACACATTCCGAAAGTGGTTTGCCTTTTATCAATGCCGCTCCAACAACCTGAAAGCCTTCGCTACCGACATATTCTTTCAGTTCTTCGCTTTGCCATTTATGATAGGTTTTAAACCCGGCTTTTTCCATAAGCCATATCGGCAATTTGGGATAGCCCCTTTCATAAACAAAGGTAGGAGCAAACAAAATTCCGTCCTTTTTCAAAACTCTGTGAATTTCTTTTAATGCTTTCTCCGGTTGTGGCATAATATGTAAAGCATTTGCAATCACGACAACATTAAATTTTTCATCTTCATAAGTCAAATTCGTTGCGTCCTGCACACAAAATCGGAGCTGTTCACATTTGTGTTCGCCTTGATTGCGTTTTTCAGCTTCTTTTATCATATTTTCCGAGTAATCTGTTGCTTCCCACGAGCCGGATTTTCCTGCCATTAAAAAGGTAATCTGTCCCGTTCCGCAAGCCAATTCCAAGACAGACTTCTCACTGTCTATATACTGTTCTGACAGTTTGCAGATTTGCCCATAAGCAGTATCGTTTTTTGACATAAATGCAGTATATATTCTTGCCATTCTTTCCCAAAAGCCTTTGTTTGTGTTATCTGTCATAGAATTGTCCTCCGTTTCCCTGATTACTTTTCGCAAAGCGGACTCATATTACTCTAATCCATGTTCCTCATTTTCCTTTTGTTGCAATCTCTGCTTTGTTGCATATCCTCATCAACTTTTAAGTTGAACGATACACTATTTTTGGAGTGGTGTTCAACTATTATATCTAGTAGCGACAAACCATCATATATACAATATGTAGTCATTTGTTCCTTGCTTAAATTAAATTATAACATAATATGACAGTTGCTCCTAACTGTTTTTTCTTGATAATCAGTTTCGCCGGACATCATATAAATATTTTGATATTGTTTTTCGGTAAGACGTAGAAGTCTGACGGTTCCTGTTTTAGGTGCGAATTGTTCAATACGCCGGTAGTGTTTTTCTGAGTTTTGTATCCTTTGCAGCAAGTGCTTCAATGCAGTCAACATTGTCAAGATTTATCTGAGAAATATAGGGAGCAATCGGTATCATATTACCGTAACCATCTTCATACACTGTACAAACAGTCAAACAGAGGTTTGTATAGTTGAAAGATTACATTGAAGAACGGGCACTTGAAATTGGTGAGTACATCATAGAGGAAGGGGCAACGGTCAGACAGGCTGCGCGGAAGTTCGGTATTTCGAAGTCAACCGTACATAAAGATGTCACGGAACGTTTAGAGCAGATCAACCTGCGTCTTGCACACGAGGCAAGGAAGGTGTTAGATGTCAACAAGTCCGAACGTCATATCCGGGGCGGACTTGCGACGAAAGAAAAATATGCACACATGGAACGTTAATTAAGATTGTAAAAAACAACCAAAAATGATATACTAATTTGTATAATATTACGAAAATGGCGAAGCCATGAGAGAAGGGGTGGAAAATATATGATCCGTATTGAAGATTTCTGTGACATGAAGAAATTTGAAGACATCATGAAGAACTGGGCAACAAGTACCGGGCTTGCAACCGTGGCTGTCGGGGCCGATGGAAAGTACATCAGTGAGTGTTACAACTTTACAGAGTTTTGTATTGACCTGACTCGTGGAAGTGCAGAAGGACGTAGACGATGTGAGAAGTGTGACCGGGAAGGAAAGGGCGTATATTCCTGCCATGCAGGACTGGTGGATTTCGGAATACCGATTACGCTGGATGACGGAACGGTGCTGGGAAGTGTGATTGGCGGACAGGTGTTGCCGGAACATCCGGATGACGATGCATTCCGGAAGACGGCGGGAGAACTTGGTATCGATGCAGAGGCCTATGTCCGGGCATTGCACAAGGTGAATGTTAAGACAAGGGAAGAAATAGAAGCGGCAGCGACGCTGCTTGGCGATGTAATCAATATGTTTGTGCGCGCATCTTATACTTCCGCGGTGAATAAGCAGCTGTTGGATAAATTGCAGACGGGCATTCAGGAGTGTGTAGAATATATTGATGACGCAAGCGAGAAGACACGGAAGATCGAGGACTTCAGCGGTCGTCAGAGAATCCTTGCCTTAAATGCCGCGATAGAAGCAGCTCGTGCAGGGGAAGCCGGACGTGGTTTTACAGTGGTTGCATCGGAAGTACAGAAGCTGGCAGATGGTATGAGCCAGGCGAGTTCCCAGATTGTGGACTCGTTGCGGAAACTTTCGAAGAACATTCATGAGTTAAATGAATAAAGGGAAATCCATGGGTGATGGATCGAATTAAGAAGGGCTGTTCGCGGAAAGGGTGGACAGTCCTTTCCTTTGTGAAACTCTCGTGAATTTCTGGAAATACTTGATTTCAATGTATCAATGCGATAAAATGTGTAGAAGTATGTAGCGCGGGAATGGAGGCGGATGCGATGCCAACGATACTTTTATACAGTGTTCCGACGGAACAGCACAGGCAGTTAGAAGCACTTGGCATGCGCCTTGGGTATTCCTGCAAGAAGATTGCACGGAAACGTTTTCTACAGCCGATTGGCTGTCATGCCGGATTGCCGGGATTTGAACAGACCGGAGATTGGTACGAAGGAAAAGATCTGCCGGATCCAATGATACTGTTCTCGGAGTTTTCGGACGGGTTGTTGAATCGGTTTCTGGCGGCGTGTAAGGAAGATGGTATGCCGCAGATCGATTATCGGGCAGTTGTGACAGAACATAACATTCATTGGAATGTGCTGGACTTATATCAGGAGCTGGTGCAGGAGCATGAGAGCCTGCATGGAGGCAATGGACAATTATGAAATTCATACATATAGCAGACGTGAATCTAGGCGCACAGCCGGATCGGGGAAGAATCTGGAGCGATGACCGGGCGAAGGAAATTTACGACACATTTCATCGCGTGATCGGTGTCTGCGAAGAACAGAAAATTGAATTATTACTGATTGCCGGAGATCTGTTCCATACGAAACCGACGGAACAGGATCTGAAAGCATTGGATTTTCAGCTCCGGAAGATTCCGGCTACTAAAACGGTTATCGTCACCGGAGATCAGGATTATATAGATCCGGGATCCGCATGGGAGACTTATACATTTGAGAGCAATACGGTCGTTATGCCGCGGGATCAGGCGGCAAGCGTGTATTTTGAAGATCTGAACGTCTGTGTGACAGGATACAGCTATGGACATGCGACTTACACGGGACGGATTCTGGAGCGTATGCGTCCGGGCAGACAGGATGCCTATAATATCCTGCTTGGACATGGCGGAGATATGGAACATATGCCGTTTTCCAAGGAGCATGTGGCACAGCTTGGATTCCAGTATGTGGCACTTGGGCACATGCACAAGCCTGCACATATTCTGAAAAACCATATGGCTTTTGCAGGTACACTGGAACCGCTTGATTACACAGAAACAGGGAAGCATGGATATATTCTGGGACAGGTAGAAACATCGGGTGAAACAACCATCACATTTGTACCATTCTCCTGCCGCAGATATGTGAATCTGGCACTTGACCTTAATACAACATTTACGAATGGCGATATCTGCAATCTGGTGGAAAGCAAGATGCAGGAAACAGGGGCAGACAATATCTACCGGATTTTGCTGCGTGGCCGGGTTGCACAGAATATGGAGATCAACCTGAGCGAACTGACACGCCGTTACTGTATTAATGAAGTGATAGATAAGACAGAATGTGACTATGATATGGCAGAGCTTGCACTTGCAAATGAGGGCAATCTGTTAGGAAAAATCGTGCAGGAGTTTTCACAGGAGACATCAGCCGGAGATAAAGAAATTCGGGAAAAAGCATTACATTATTGTATGGAGGCGCTGACCGGTGCCGGAAGCAGATAGCAATGTATTTTAGTAAATTATTATTAAAGGATTTTGGAAAATTTCATAATTGTGAGCTGAATCTGAAGCCGGGCGTGAATGTTGTCTATGGGAAGAGAAATGCAGGCAAAAGCACCGTTGCGGATTTTGAGTATGCGATGCTGTATGGCATCAGCACATTTCCGGAGACAGATGCAGATGCGCTGATGCACCATAAACCGATGGATGGAAGAGGCTTTTCAGGCAAGGCATATCTGAAAAAAGACGGCGAAGAGTATCTGGTTGAGCGAAGCTTCCGTAAGCATAACATGACAACCCAGATATTGAATGTGAAGAATGGACGTGTCGGGAATCTGGCGCATAAGAACAGTCTGTATGCGACGTTGACCGGAGTAGATAAGAAGTTATACAGTGATGCCTATTATATCAGACAGCAGGAAGAAACAGCGAATCAGGCAGAGGAACTGAATGCATTTGTAACGAATCTTGCGACAACAGGAGCATCGAATCTGGACAAGCGGCGGGCACTTGCAACATTGCGGGAACAGAAAAATGCACTGGATGTGACAGAGGTGGAGGCACAGATTGCGGATCTGCACGAAGAACTCGGGCAATATGAGGGCGACGAGGAAGCATTGCAGACTGTGCGTAAGCAGATCGAGGAAAATGATCAGGAATTTGCGATGGAGACGGCAAGGCGGAAAAGAGAAGCACGTCGTCTGATCGATACATCCAAGGGTGTTAAATATGAGGATAACGAGGAACTTAATGAGCACCTCGATTCCCTGCAGGAAAATAGTGTATTTCTGGATGCAGATCTGCTCGCAGATTATAAGCCGGAGAAAAAACTGACAGACAGATGGTGGATGATCGCTCTGACCGGCTTATTCGTCGTAGGTGTGATTGCGGCACTTGTGAGCATATTGCCATTTGATTCCGGAGTCAGACAGTTATTTGTTGTGTGTACCGCATTGTTTGTTGTAATGACGATCGTGGACGGTTTGCACAGGAAGGGTGCACTCGATGGAGAGAATCAGGCGCCTTCGGAGGAAGAATTCAAGAAGATTGTCTATGAACTCGAGCGCAAGAATGAGGCGTATGAGGATGTAGAGATTGACATGAGCTTTGCAAGGAAATTCATGGATATCAAGGAAGATCTGCGTGCGACAGAGACAGAAATCTTAGAGCGCAAGAAGCAGAAGGAACAGCTTGAAGCAGAGCTTCGTGTCTGCAAGGCACGGAAACAGACCATTGAACGTGAGATCTATGCCGTGACACTTGCAATCAACACGATTCAGGAGATGACACGCCAATATGTAGAGGCGTGGAATTATATCATCAATGATCATATGGCGGATGTGATGAAACACATCACCGGAGGATTGTATGAGGATGCGCGTGTGGATAGCAGGCTCCGGCTTGGAGTGAAGAAAAATGGCGCATATATCGATATTACGCAGGTGGAAAAGCAGGATTTTCCGCTTGTGCGGCTTGCAATCCGGATTGGTGTTGCCAGACGGTTATGCAGGGAAGATGTGCCGGTTATCATAGATGGACTGCCGCGGATGGATGAGATACAGACGGCGGGATTTTTCGAGGAAATTGAACAGCTGCCATCAGAGCAGATACTTGTTTTAACAGATGATATGCACTTGATGTCAAAATTGGAGAAAACAAAGTTAACTTATGCTTTGACAAATTTGAGTTAGTGTGGTAGAGTATCACATGCAGTTACGTTTTCTATGAAGATAGGAATGTGGTTGTTACGCTACTGTGGCTCAGTTGGTAGAGCGATTCACTCGTAATGAATAGGTCGTCGGTTCGAATCCGATCAGTAGCTTCCATAAGAACGAGGGATCGTGTATACGATCCCTTTTTTCTTTCTAAGAAAGATAAATATATTTTACGGATTATCATCATACGGAATATAACGATTGTATGATGCGTAATGAAAAGAAAAGTCAGGATTGAACAAAATGGGTAAGAAAAAGCAGAAAACAACAAGAAAAAATACAAATCAGAAAATCCGGACGAAGTCGGAGACAACGGCTGCAGCCGGACAGACAGTCTCCGCCAAAAGACTTGCAAAGAAGCAGCCGAAACGAATCCGTGAGGCACGGTTTGATAAGCTGGATAATACCGCGAATCTCTTCCCGGTGATTGCCAGCCGCAAATCAAGCAATGTGTACCGGATTGCAGCAACGCTGACGGAAGAAATCCAGCCGGAGAAACTGCAGCAGGCACTCGATATGGTGCTTCCGTATTTTGATGTCATGCATGTGCGTATGAAGACGGGTGTATTCTGGTATTATTTTGAGGATAACCCGAACCCGGCACCGCGTGTGCTGCAGGAGGATATGGGACCTTGCCAGTATATCAATCCGCTGTTAAACCGGGAGTATCTGTTCCGTGTGTTATATTATGAACGAAGAATCAGTCTGGAAGTCTTTCATGCTTTGACAGATGGAAATGGTGCGTTGATGTTCTTGAAGGAGCTTGTATACCAGTATCTGCGTCTGGTGCATCCGGAGATCGGAAATAGTGACCGGATGGAACTGCATGAGGAGACGACCGTCGACCGGGAGGACAGCTATCTGAAGCATTATAAGCGCCCTGCAAAGAAGAGTTATAAGACGGAGAAGGCACTTGTGATCCGCGGCGAGATGTTCCCTCGGGAGTATTTCGGAATCATGCATGGATATCTGTGCCTGCCGGATGTCAAGCGAGTGGCGAAACAGTACGGCGTGACCGTCAATCAGTATCTGCTCGGCGTATTTGCATGGTCGGTATATAAAGGGTATATGCATAGTATCCCGCACCGGCGTCCGCTTGCGGTATGCGTGCCGGTAAATCTGCGGCCATATTATGGGTCTGCTACAACGAAGAATTTCTTCGCGGTCGTGTCGGCGATGTTCCGGGCAGAGCGGGAGGATTATACATTTGAAGAGGTGCTGGCACAAGTGGCAGAGAGCCTGAAAAACCAGATCACGAAGGAGCATCTCGAAGAGATCATGGCTTACAATGTGTCAAATGAGAAGAACAAGGCACTGCGTGCAACACCGCTTTTTATCAAGAATATCGCGATGAAAATCGTCTATCAGATGTCTGCGAAGGCGAACTCCGGCTGTGTGACGAATCTAGGCTTAGTGAAACTGGCAAGTCCGTATGACACTTATGTGGAGTCATTGTATGCGACCTTGTCTATGTCGAAGAATCAGAATCTGAAGGCTGCGGTTGTGTCATATAAGGATACACTGGTGTTCACATTCAGTTCGGCAGTGCGGGAAGTCGATGTGCAGAAGGTATTCTTCCGCAAGCTTGCAGAAGATGGAATTGATGTCTCTGTGGAGACGAATGGAGTATATTATGAGTAAATGTAATCGCTGTAATATAAAAGTGAAGGATGACAGTCTGATCTGCCCGCTTTGCAAGGGCGCACTCTCGGAGACGGAACATGTGCAGCCGGTCTATCCGGACATGTTCCCGAAGCAGCAGCGGATGCGTCTGGCAATCCGTATCGTGACGTTCTGCGTGGTCGTCGGTGTGGTCGTGCTTGGTATCGTAAACTATATGACCTATCATGGTGTTCGCTGGTCGCTGGTAAGTCTTGCAGGAATTGCGTATCTGTACTTTACATTTACGTTTACTGCACAGCCACTTGCAGATGAACAGCAGAAAATCATATTTCAGGGAGTGATCAGTGCGGCACTTGTGCTTGCGGTCGATTTTTCTCTTGGATATGAAGGCTGGTCGGTCAATATCGGAATTCCGGTTGTCGTGATTGCGACGAATATTACAATCTTCGTGTTCATGATGGTGCGTCGCCGAGACTGGCGAAGCTATATTATGCCGCAGCTCGAACTGACGCTGCTCGCAGCCGTTGAGCTGTTGTTAGTCAGCCTGGAAGTTGTCACATGGAAGCTTCTGACACTGGTTGCAGTATTCACCGTACTCGTCCAGCTCTTCGGAATCTTCGTGATCGGTGGGCGAAGCACAACACTTGAACTAAACCGCCGTTTCCGCGTGTAGTTTTGTTATAGAAGAATAAAAGAAGGCAAGCGGATGGCTGACTTGTCTTGTCAGTACAAACTCATCCATCCGTATAGTTTATATGATTAGTTGCGAGGTGCCAGCGAGAAATACGCTTATCATGTGGTGTGTCGCGAAATTCATAAATATGCATATGTTTGAAGCTTAGAAGTTCTTGACGCGCTGTGGAATATCAGCAATGTTTGAACACGATGTTCAAACAAGCCGCCACTGAGCCAAGGATGGCGAATTGGCGGCGGTTGCGTACGGTTGGAATGATTTTATCAGGGCGGCTAGAACTTGTTTGCTTCAAGACATTGCATATTTGGGAATGCGCGACACACCACATGGATAGGTGTAGAGTAGATGGCAGCTCGCAATAAAAATAAAAAGAGAGGTATGTATGAAGGAGAACGACAAGACAAGTCACCGCGCAGAACTGATGCGTGATATCGTAGCCATGGTCAACCAAAACCCGGTTTTAAAGCAGGCATGGCAGAGAAAAAAGGAGAAATCCATCCAGAACACAGAATTTGAATACCCGGAGCACCTTTCCGTAGAACATATCGACATGGGACTGTTCAAGATGGAATATCTGACATGGAACGGGTCAGAGAATCCCTATGTGATCTTGCAGCTTCATGGCGGCGGGTATATGTCCGGTTTACAGGGACAGTACCGGAAGATGGCAGGACTATACGCCGAGATCAGCAGCGGCGCGGCAGTGCTTTCCATCGATTATCGGCTGGCACCGGAGCACCCGTTTCCGGCGGCATTAGAAGATGCAGTCGCTGCATACAAATGGCTGCGAGAGAAAGGCTATGAATCGGAGCGAATTATCGTAGTCGGAGATTCCGCAGGCGGTGGTCTGGCGATGGCACTTTGCATGGAACTTCGCACAAACGGAGAACCGATGCCGGCAGGATTAGTGGCAATGTCGCCGTGGACCGATCTGGCAATCACCGGGGAATCTTACACGAAGAACCGGGAGATCGATCCGGTCTTTGGCGCAGACGGCGGTGGAGAGATGCTACTGCACAGCCCTTATATCGGGGAAAATGATGCGAAGAACCCTTTGATTTCCCCCAAGTACGGAAACTTTACCGGATTTCCGCCGATGCTGATTCAGGTCGGGACACACGAGATGCTGTATGATGATGCGGCATCGGTTGCGAAGAAGGCAAAAGAACAAGGCGTTCCGGTACGATTCACAGTATATGAAGGAATGTTTCACGTGTTTCAGATGAGTGGCACAGTGATACCGGAGTCAAAGCGCGCCTGGGAAGAGGTGGGCGCATTTATGCATAAAGTGATGGGACAGTGGTAAACGTGTGGAGGTAGAGAGCGTATGCGGATTGCACTGGCACAAACGAATATCCTATGGGAAGACAAACAGGCGAATCTAGTCCGGGCAGAGGAATTTGTGATAGCCGCGGACGCGGAGATCGTATTGTTCCCGGAGATGAGCCTGACGGGATTCTCGATGCATACCGATGTGACGGCAGAAATTTGTCAAACGGATGCTGAGATACAGTCGCGTGCGCAAATGGATAGCACTCCGGACATGACGAACCAACCAACAACCGGCTGGACGATTGAACAGGTATCGTCGCTTGCAAGGCGGCACCACAAGACAATCGGCATCGGCTGGGTAAAAAAGACAGAACCACTCTGTGAGAATCATTATTCAATCGTGACGCCGGACGGTAAAATTGCAATGGACTATGCCAAAATCCATCCGTTTTCCTATGGCGAAGAACATGCACATTTCCGGGGCGGAGAGAAGCTTTGCACCGGATGGCTCGGAGAATTTCAGGCAGGACTTGCCATCTGCTATGATCTCCGCTTCCCGGAGCAGTTCCGGGCGATGGTGCCGGAGACGGAGATTTTTATTGTGCCCGCGAACTGGCCTGCTGCACGTGCGTCGCATTGGAAGACATTACTTGCGGCACGTGCGATCGAGAATCAGTGCTATGTGGCAGGTGTGAATTGCTGTGGCGATATGGACGGACAGCATTATTCCGGGGATTCCGGTATATATGCGCCGGATGGTAGCCTGCTTGTGCCGGTGGAGGAAAACCGTCTTTGGGATTCATGCATGGAAGAGACACTGCTCGTATATGATATACAAAACGATGTGGCAAAGACACGGAATGCATTTCCTGTGCTGCAGGATCGAAAAGAAATAAAACGTTCTTAATAAAATCTTAAATATACTAAATCTAGTATCTTAAAATTCATTTTGCGATAATACAGGTATCATAGCAACAGGGGTACCTGTATGGTCGGAATTACCGATTGGAAAGAGGAGAGACATATGTATAACATTTTGGTCTGTGATGATGAGAAGGATATCGTGGAGGCACTTGGTATTTACCTGTCTGCAGAAGGGTATCAGGTGACGAAAGCGTACAACGGACAGGAGGCATGTGAGAAGCTGAAAACAGAGGATGTGCAGCTTGTACTGATGGACATCATGATGCCGGTGATGGATGGTATCACGGCGATGAACGAGATCCGTAAGACTTCCAATGTTCCGGTCATCCTGCTCACAGCGAAAAGTGAGGATACAGATAAGATTCTCGGTCTTTCCGTCGGTGCGGACGACTATATTACCAAACCATTTAACCCGGTTGTTATGATCGCAAGAGTAAAGGCACAGCTGCGCCGATACATGATGCTTGGCGGAAATGTCCCGAAGGAACCGGAGACAGATGCGCTCGAGATCGGCGGGGTTTGTCTGGATGACAAGGCGAAGAAGGTTACGATTGATGGAGAACCCGTGAACCTGACGAAGACAGAATATGCAATCCTAAAATTCCTGATGGAACATCCGAATACGGTGTATGCACCGAAGGATATTTATCGTGCCGTCTGGGAGGATGCACCATTCGGACAGGAGGGCACCGTTGCGGTACATATTCGCCACTTGCGTGAGAAAATCGAGGCAGACCCTTCGGAACCGCGTTACATCAAGGTAGTCTGGGGACAAGGGTATATGTTTGGGAAGGAATGATAAAATGGACAAATTAAAGAAAAGTGCAGTGGCAAAGGTGGTTGCTGCAATCCTGCTTTCTGTATCGCTTTTTATGGCAGCGGTTTCCGGCTGTGTGGTAGCTGCGGCGATTTCCTACGGCGGTTCCAGCCAGATGCAGGCGGAGGCGATTTACGATGGCTATATGGGAAATCTCGTGGATAATTCCTCGTATCAGGTGGACGAATACTACAAGGCATATGTGGAAAGTCAGGATGATACGCAGGAGAATCATACGATACGGTATTATAAGGATTATTTCAATGAGAAAAACAGCAATTTCTACTTCGAGGTCGTACCGGATGATGCAAAGAAGTATCCAACCTTGTCGAATTATAAGGCAGAAGAGTATCAGTATCATGACGTAAGATCCAGGCGGATAATGACCTATACCGGACAGACGACGATCACCTGTAAGCTTTCTCTGGAGGATATCATTGATTTCTGGAAGAACAATTATGTACCGGACGAATATGATGAGGATTACAGCAGCTATGAAGCGGACGAAACTGTATTTGCAACATCTGGGGAAGTTCCTATGTCAATCCGTGACGCGTACTGGGATTGGAGCAATATTTCCTTTGCGGATATGACCGTGGTTGACAGTGCTGTAGATGACGAAGGCAATGTGGATCCGTATATTCAGCTAGACAACACAAATTTTATTTATTATCTCTCGAACAATTCCGCTTATCAGAAGGCAGTTGCACGTGCGACGAAGAAAGCCGGTGATGTGCAGATATACAATGAGAGCCTGACGCTGGAACATGACGGCAATCTGACGCAGAGCATTGATATGTATACACCGGTTTCGTATACGTTGTACACCTATGTCAAGTCCGACCTGACTGCACGCGATATCTATGCAGAGTCGATCATGCTTCGTTATTGCAAGTCAATTGTGAATATGGCACCTTATGTACTTGCGATTTCGCTGATTATGATCCTTGTTATGGGCGGATTTCTGATTGCAGCATCCGGACACCGGAGAGGACAGGCGGGGATTACCTGCAATGCATTTGACCGGATCCCGTATGATATATTTCTGTATCTTGCAGTTGCACTGATCGCCGTTGCACAGAATGTATTGACCTGGTATACATATTCCACGATGGAAGAGATTATCGGTATCGGGATTTTCGTAGCGGTTGTGGCAGTCCTTTTCCCACCGCTTCTGATGACGACATCGACCAGAATGAAGGCAGATGGCTGGGCAATGTTTGCAAACACATTGATCTGGCGTTTGATTAAGCTTGGCGTGAGGATTATTAAGTGGGTATTCCGGAAGCTGCGGGATATCTTCCGTTTCCTTGGAAGACATTTTAACCTCTATTGGAAATGGATTGGCGGATTGGCAGGAATCGCACTGCTCCGGTTGATTCTCGTGGCTGCGAGTGGTTCTGCCGGACTGGCAATCGTGCTGGATCTGGTATGCGCGGCGTTGCTTGCGGTCTTCTTGATCCGCGTGATCGTGCAGATGTATCGGCTGAAGGATGGCGCAAAGAAGATTGCGGACGGCGAGACCGATTACAAGATCGACACGACACATATGCTGCCGGAATTTGCGGCACATGGCGAGACATTAAACTGTATTCAGGACAGCGTGCGCCTGGCAGTGGCAGAGCGGATGAAGAGTGAGCGGATGAAGACGGAGCTTATCACGAACGTTTCCCATGATATCAAGACACCGCTTACGTCGATTATCAATTACGTGGATATCCTCTCCAAGGAGGGAGACTTAAGTGATAAGGAAGCAGAATATCTAGAGGTGCTGCAGCGACAGTCTGCAAGGCTCAAGAAGTTGATTGAGGATCTGATTGAGGCAAGCAAGGCATCTACGGGCAATCTGGAAGTGCATATGGAACCGACCGACGTGGAAATGCTCTTAGAACAGGCACTCGGAGAATTCGAAGAACGGCTTGCGGCATGTAAGCTGCAGCCGGTAGTGACGAATTATCTGACGAAGAAATACGGTGCGCAGGCAGACTGCCATGTCATGGCAGATGGCAGACATCTGTGGCGTGTGTTCGACAATCTGATCGGAAACATCATCAAGTACGCCCAGCCAAACAGCCGGGTATACATCGATATTGACGAGGCAGAACCGGGAGAGATCACAGTGACCTTCAAGAACATTTCGAAGGAACCACTCAATATCTCCGGCGATGAATTAAAGGAACGGTTTGTCCGTGGCGACCGTTCAAGAAATACAGAGGGCAATGGATTAGGACTTTCTATTGCGCAGAGCCTGATGGAATTACAGAACGGCAAAGTGGAAATAATGATTGACGGAGACCTCTTCAAGGTTGTATTATTGTTAAAGACCGGAAACTGTAAAAATTAGGTGAATTTTGGGTAAAATCCAGCAGACCGGCTTATAAAATGTCAATAAAGAGAATAGGAGAAAAAGATGGATATTTTTGACGTTCTATCCATGGTTGGTGGTCTCGCATTGTTTCTGTACGGTATGCATATAATGGGAGACGCATTAGCGAAGATGTCGGGTGGTAAGCTGGAAAAGGTTTTGGAACGCCTTACCTCCAATAAGTGGTCTGCTGTGTTGCTTGGCGCAGGTGTAACGGCAGTCATCCAGTCATCCGGAGCGACGACGGTTATGGTCGTTGGTTTTGTTAACTCCGGTATCATGAAGCTTAATCAGGCAGTCGGTATTATCATGGGTGCGAATATCGGTACAACGGCAACCTCATGGCTGCTGTCACTGTCCGGTATTGATGGAGGAAGCTTCTTCCTTCAGATGCTGAAGCCGACCTCTTTTACGCCGATTCTGGCTGTGATTGGTGCGATTTTAGTTGTATTTTGCAAGAGTGAGAAGAAACATAACATCGGAACAATCTTACTTGGGTTTGCGATTTTGATGTATGGTATGACCGCAATGAGTTCGGCGGTGGAACCGCTCAAGGATGTTCCGCAGTTCACACAGATTCTGACGAAATTTGAGAATCCGCTTCTCGGAGTTATTGCAGGTTTTGTATTGACGACGATCATGCAGTCTTCCTCTGTGTCCGTAGGTATTTTGCAGGCGCTTTGTTCCACAGGTGCAGTCTCCTATGCACTTGCCCTCCCTATCATTATGGGACAGAATATCGGCAGCTGTACGACTGCAATGATCTCAAGTGTGGGAGCAAGTAAGGACGCAAAACGTGCGGCAGCGGTTCATTTTTACTTTAATGTAATTGGAACGGTTGTGTTCATGTTAGTATTTTATATCTCCAATGCATTTGTACATTATGCATTCCTGCCGCAGGCAGCAAATGAGGTAGGAATTGCAACGATCCATTCGATCTTTAATATTGCTGCAACGATTGTGCTGCTTCCGCTTTCTGGATTCCTGGAGTTTCTTGCTGTCAAGACTATCAAGGATGATGACGAGGAAGAAGACGAGCTTAGCAAACATGACAAGGTACTGCAGCTTCTGGATCCGGTATTCTTAGAGAGACCTGGTTTTGCGATTATGCAGTGCCAGAAGGTGGCTTCTGCGATGGCAGAGCTCTCTATGAAATCCGTTGGCCGCGCAGTCGGATTGCTTACCGCATACGATGAGGAGATAGCGGAACGGATCCGCAAGGAAGAGGATACCGTCGACAAATATGAGGATCAGCTTGGCACGTATCTGCTCCGGCTCTCCACGAAAGATCTTTCGAAGGAAGATGGACACCGCTTGTCGCTGATGCTTCATTCGCTGGGAGATATCGAGCGTATCTCGGATCTGGCGGTGAATATACTGCTGGCAGTGGAACAGATGCATAAGAAAGAACTGATCTTCTCGAAGAAGGCGATGGATGAGCTTGCTGTCTACAGCAAGGCACTCAAAGATATCCTGACGATGACAGTCAATGCATTTGAGCAAAATGACCGTTATAAGGCGGCGCTTGTGCAGCCTTTGGAAGAGTTGATGGACGATATGAACAAAGAACTCAAGAAACGTCATGTCAAGCGTCTGCGTAAAGGCAAATGTACGATTGAGCTTGGACTTAGTCTGTCAGATATCTCGGATACTTATGAGCGTATCTCCGATCACTGCTCGAATATTGCTACCTGTGTGATTCAGGTGGAGGATGATGAACTCGATGCACATGAACACCGCAAAGAAGTGAAGGAGCAGGATGCAAAGTGGTACGATGAACAGTACCGTGCATATGAACAGAAGTATGCACTGCCATAACAGTTGATAATAATAGAAAGAATATGCACGGATGTGCATGCCGGTCATCATGCGGATACATGGTGACGGGTAATAACATGTCTTCGATAGACCTGCATTTTATCTGCAGACAGATGAAATGCAGGGGCAGATAGTTGTAAATAATAATTGATTCTGCTATATTGGGGACATGTTATTTTTATACAGATTTTCGAATTTGTATAATACGCGGTAAGCGGGAATAACAAAATCAAAATCGGTAGACAGGAAAGAAGGAAGAGGTTATGAAGCTCGAATTAAAAGATATAAGAAAAAGCTTCGGGGAAAAAGAAATCCTGCATGGGGTCAGCTTCGCGGTGGAGAGCGGACGGGCACTCGGACTGCTTGGTCGAAATGGTGCAGGCAAGACGACGACGATCCGGATTATCATGGATGTATTCCATGCGAATTCCGGTGAGATTATGCTCGATGGAGCAATATTTCACCCGACGGCAAGCCAGGTTGGATATCTGCCGGAGGAACGGGGGCTTTACCCGAAGAAGAAAGTACGTGACCAGATGGTGTATCTGGCAATGCTCCGTGGCATGAATAAGAAACAGGCGAATGAGAGCACTGTAAAATGGCTGGATCGTCTTCATGTATCCGAATATATTGACCGGAATTTAGAGACATTATCGAAGGGAAACCAGCAGAAGGTACAGCTTGCGGCAACTCTGGTCGGTGAGCCGCAGTTAGTCATATTAGACGAGCCGTTTTCCGGGTTAGATCCGGTCAATGCACAGGTGTTAAAGGACGTTATCCGGGAATTGATCCGCGAAGGCCGCATCGTCATTTTCTCCAGTCATCAGATGAGCTACGTGGAGGAATTCTGCGAGGATATCGCGATCATCAATCATGGCGACGTCGTATTAGCCGGACATCTTGATGATATCAAGGATACGTACGGACGTGGCAGAAAGACGATATCGGCGGATAATTACAGCCCGCAGGAGCTGGCTGATATCTGCAGGGAGAAGCTGTCTTCTTATGCAACTGTTGAGCGTGTGACTAAAAAGTACGTGGTGCTTGAACTGAAAACCCAGGCTGATATGTGGCAGATCCTTGATATTTGTAAACAGACAGGTGTTGAAATTCACCAGTTTGGAGCCTATGAGCCATCCTTGAATGATATCTTTATCTCCTGTGTCGGGGATGAAGAACCGGATGCGGAAGCAGCAAAGGAGGCGGTATAACATGAAGCAGTTTTTCACGATATTAAAGTTTGAGCTGAACAACTATTTTAAGAGCAAGTCATACGTGATATCTACAATCTTGATTGCTGTTTTGGCAGCGGGCATCATGTTTGTTCCGCGTGTTAAGGATGCAATTACGGGAGATAAGAAGGATTCTACCGTTCAGGACAGCGCTTCAAAGGAGGATTCTTCCGCAGAGGCGGATGCAGAGCATACATACGGGGTCTACGATCCGGAAGGAATATTGATCATTGACGTGGATGGCTCGGTATGGGGTTCTATGGAAACAGGAATAAATCTGGTCAGCTTTGACAGTGAGGATGCTTTGAAAAAAGCGGTTGAAGAGGAAGAAGCAACCGCCGGATTCGCGGTTCATTCGCTGTCGGACTACGATTATTATGTATATAACAAGAGCATGGATAATTCCGATGCAGCTGTCTTTGACAGCTATCTGGGGATGCTTGTCAAACTGGATTACTGTGAGAAGCATGACCTGGATCTGAATGAATTCATGGAGGCATCCTATAAGGAGATTACCCATGACGAGTATGTGCTTGGTAAGGATAGCACACAGAATTTCTGGTATTGCTATGTGCTGGTAATCCTGATATTTATGCTCATCATCATGTATGGCATGAGTATTGCGTCCTCTGTTACAAATGAGAAGAGCAACCGTTCCATCGAGATTCTGGTTACCAGTACCGATTCAACGGCGCTATTGTTCGGCAAGGTATTTGCAGGTGCTGTGGCAACGGTATTTCAGGTCGGAATCATTGCTGTCTGTCTGCTTGGTTCGTACCAGTACAATAAAGATTTCTGGAGCATTGACCTTGGCATGTTCCTGGATATCCCAGCCAATGTATTGGTTGTATTTGCGGTATTCGGTATTGGCGGATTCCTGTTCTATGCGTTTCTATACGGTGCGCTCGGGGCACTGGTGTCAAAGATTGAGGATCTGAATAAGTCTGCCGGATCAGCACAGATGATTATCATGATCGTATATTTTGTTGTGCTGCTTCAGCTTGACAAGGTAGACGGCGTACCGATGAAAGTTTGTTCCTTCCTGCCGTTTAGCTCTTACAGCGCCATGTTTGCGCGTGTGGCGATGGGACATGTGCAGACATGGGAGATCATCGTATCTGCGGTCATTCTGTATATTTCTGTTGCGCTTATGGGTGTGATCGGCGGTAAGATCTTCCGGAGTTCGACATTGCGTTACGGAAATCCGATCAAGCTTACAACAGCAATCAAAAACCTGCGTAAGAAGGATTCATAACGAATTCAGAAAAGAATTCGGAAAAGGAAAATGGTGGCTAGATCCAGCCACCATCGAATTTCAATATTTCGCCGGTCATATAATCCGGCATTGCCAAAATATGAGAGATACAGGCGGCGGCTTCTTCGGGAGCCGCCATTTTTTCTGCCGGGATTTCCTCACAGAGCGTCTTCTTCTCCTCGACAGACAGATGAGCGTTCATGGTCGTGTCCACGGCACCGAAAGCAATTGCATTGACCGCGATATGACTTGGGGCTAGTTCCTTCGCAAGCGCCATCGTCAGGCTGTTGATGGCCCCCTTCGTCGCTGAATAAGCAACTTCACAGGAGGCACCGACGAGTCCCCAGACCGAGGAGATATTCAAGATACGTCCATGCTGGTTTCGTACCATATCAGGAATCACAGCATGGCAGGTGTTGTAGACGGAAGTTACATTGATGCGCAGGATGCGGTCGAATTCATCCGGCGTCATGTCCTGAAAAAGCCCGACGAGCGAGATGCCTGCGTTGTTGACGAGTGTATCGACCGGATGTCCGGATGCGGCAAGTGACCGGACGCATTCTTCAACAAATGCAAAGTCGGATACATCCCCGGTAAATGGAATGCATTCGCAATTGGTTGTGGTGTGAATCTGATTCGCAACGGTATTTAATTTTCCGTCGGTATTCCGGCTCATAATGGCAACACAGTCGTATTCTTTTGCTAATTGATAGGCGGCAGCTTCGCCGATTCCGCGGGAAGCACCGGTAATAAGAGCTGTTTTCATGGGATTGGAACCTCCTTGTTCTTGTTGAAATATGTATAGCAGGATGCAACTTTTTCACAAAAAATCCATACTATGATTATGCTATAAATGGTTGAAAAAAACAACAACATTTGCTATACTTGAAAAATGTATTGAAAACTGGCTTGAATTGATAATGACAGATACGCAGTGAAAAAGATGAAGAAAACGTATAACGAGGATAGGAGAAAATTATGAGTGGAAGAAAACAGCAGACGGCGGCAGGATTGTTCTTTTCGATGTTGCTTCGCGCGGCCGTTATTATATTAGGACTTGCGATTGTAGCGTTTGGCGCATTTTTTGTGCTTCAGGCTGTGAAGGGCGGAGTGAAAAAGAGTGGCCCTGCGACAACACTGGATGCCAATGCACTTACGGATGCACAGACGGATGATCTGCAGATGAATCCTTCGACAGAAGCTTCTGCGGAAGATACACAGGAGGCACAGGAGACCGGCGATGCAAAGGGCAAGAACATTCTGGTGCTTAACAGCACGGGAATTGCCGGACTTGCGGGCAGATGGTGCGAGACTTTGAATGCCGACGGATATGCCAATACGAACGCAAGTGATTATTCGGAATCTCTGGCAGATACGAAGATCATCTCGAAGGAAGACGGTGTCGGAACGGAACTTGTTAATTATTTCGCTGCGGCAAGCTATGAGGTGGGAACCGTGACAAGCGGAACTTCAGAGCCGACCGATGGCTATGACATTGTGATTATACTTGGCGCATCCGACAGCAACCATTAATCATATAAAGTGCAGGTAAGTTGCTCATAGCAACCATCAATTATATAAAAACATGCAGGTAAATTGCTCATTTATGAATAAGATAAACGATTGGCTCCATACTAGATGTATGGAGCTTTTTTGTTGCATAGGAATGACAGATCGGGGAAAATGAGCATGAAAAAAGATACGTATAAGCGGTTTGTACAGCTGACAACCGGGGCTTTTCTGATGGCGGTCTCGGTTACAACATATTTCAATCCGCTCGAACTTGTGACAGGCGGTGTGACGGGGCTTTCTGTCGTTGCAAGGCATGTGTTCGGGCTGCCGATGTGGCTTGTGAATATAATTTGCAATGTGCCATTGTTCATCATCGGGTACAAAGTGCTTGGGCGGGTGAATTTCTACCGCACGCTCTATGCAACCGTGTGCCTGACGGTATTCCTTGGAGTTGTACCGCGTTTTGGCCTTCTTACCGGCGATGTGCTGGTGGATGGCCTGTGCGGTGGCGTGATCATGGGCGGCGGTCTGGGACTTATATTCCTGCAGAATGCATCTTCGGGTGGTGCGGATATGCTCGCGCAGATTTTAAACCGGCGGCTGCCGCATATATCGGTTCCGAAGCTGATGGCGGTTATCGATGGCGTGATCATATTATTTGGATTTGGCGTATTCGGGCTGCAAAAGGGGATTTATTCCCTGATTGCGCTGTTTGTCATGACACGGGTCTCCGACCGGATACTCGAAGGACCGAACCATGCGAAGCTGATGTACATTATCTCGACAGAAGAAAAGCAGGTGAAAGAATATATCATCGGCGAACTTGGGCGGGGGGTTACGGAGATACCGGCAAAAGGCGGATATACAGGATCGCCAAAACGTATGCTTCTGTGTGCGCTTAGTTCGAAGGAGATGGTAAATGTCAAGAGGAAAATATACGAAGTTGATGACCGTGCCATCTGCTTTGTAGGAGATGTTCGAGAGGCTTATGGTGAAGGTTTCACAAAAATCGGCTAGGTAAGCCTAGGTAAAATTTGTGAAAAATCCACAAAAAAAACATGAAAAAAATTTTCATATACAAATTACACAATATTTTTTATCCTTATTTGTTGAATAGTAATATGGCAAGATTGGGCTGTTTGGTGTATCATACAAACATCATGAGTCAGATGATTATAGCTAAAATCTAAGGAGGAAAAATCAAAATGGCTAGTTTACAACTTAAGAATATTTATAAGATTTATCCAAATGGCTTTAACGCAGTTAAGGACTTTAGCCTGGACATCGAAGATAAGGAGTTCATCATCTTCGTAGGACCTTCAGGATGTGGTAAGTCTACAACACTTCGTATGATTGCAGGACTTGAGGATATCAGCTCCGGCGAGCTTTGGATCGGTGACAAGATGGTTAACGATGTAGAGCCTAAGGACAGAGATATCGCGATGGTATTCCAGAACTACGCTTTGTACCCACATATGTCAGTTTATGATAACATGGCATTTGGTCTGAAGCTTAGAAAGGTACCAAAGGAGAAGATCGATAAGCAGGTACATGAAGCTGCTAAGATCCTTGATATTGAGCATCTGCTTGACAGAAAGCCGAAGGCTTTGTCAGGTGGTCAGAGACAGCGTGTGGCTATGGGACGTGCTATCGTTCGTGAGCCAAAGGTATTCCTTATGGATGAGCCTCTTTCAAACCTGGATGCTAAGCTTCGTGTTCAGATGCGTGTTGAGATTTCAAAGCTTCACCAGAGACTGCAGACAACTATCATTTACGTAACACATGACCAGACAGAGGCTATGACTCTTGGTACAAGAATCGTAGTTATGAAGGATGGTATCATCCAGCAGGTAGATACACCACAGAATCTGTACGACAAGCCATGCAACCTCTTCGTAGCTGGTTTCATGGGTATGCCACCTATGAACTTCATTGATTGTAAGGTTGTTAAGTCTGGTGCAGACGTACTTCTTATGTTTGGTTCTCACTCAATCAAGGTTCCTGATGCTAAGGCTCAGAAGCTGATCAGCGGTGATTTCCTTGATAAGGAAGTAGTTCTTGGTATCCGTCCAGAGGATATTCATGATGAGCAGCTCTTCATCGAGTCTTCACCTGAGAGTGTTATCGATGCAAGAATCAATATTTACGAAATGCTTGGTGCTGAAGTATATCTGTACTTCACAATCGACCAGTTCGATATCACAGCAAGAGTAAATGCACGTACAACAGCAAGACCTGGCGATACAGTTCAGTTCGCATTTGATTTGAGCAAGATTCATATCTTCGATAAGGAGACAGAGGAGATTATCGCAAGCTAGTCTACATACATGTTCGAAAGTTTGAACAAATTGTGATTTTTCAAGAGGAAATGCATAAAATTATGCGTTTCCTCTTTTTTTTTTTGCGTTTTTCGTGTAAAATGTACTTTGTGTGAGTGTATGCAATGTTAAATAATTGGAAATGATTTGGCATTGACAGCAGAATGTATAAATGTTACAATTTTGTTACAGAATTTTTAATAATTCATAACAAGGAATAGGGGTGGACGAATGATTTCGAATCAGATACTGCAGGATACGGTCGCAGGTATCAAATCAATCACCAGAGTAGAATTATGTGTGATGGATACAGAAGGAAAGATACTTGCAACGACGATGCGAGGCATGGAAGAGTATGAAGATGAGGTTGTGAAGTTCTCTGAATCGGCGGCGGATAGTCAGGTGATCCGCGGATTTCAGTTCTTCAAGGTGTACGATGAGAATGAATTGGAATACGTAATCCTGGCGAAGGGGGATGCTGAGGATGTATATATGATCGGGAAGATGGCAACCTTCCAGATTCAGAACCTGCTTGTGGCGTACAAGGAACGTTTTGACAAGGATAACTTTATTAAGAATCTGCTTTTGGATAATCTGTTGCTGGTAGATATTTACAATCGTGCCAAGAAGCTGCACATCGAGACGGATGTGAAGCGGATTGTGTTTATTATCGAGACGAAGACAGAGAAAGATACGAATGCATTGGAGACAGTACGGACGCTTTTCTCCAGCAAGACGAAAGATTTCATCACAGCTGTGGATGAGAAGAATATTATTCTTGTGAAAGAAGTGAAACCGAGTGAGACATACGAGGATATGCGGAAGACCGCAAAGGTCATTGTGGATATGCTGAATACAGAAGCGATGTCCTCAGTTAATGTTGCATATGGAACAATTGTAAATGAGATCAAGGAAGTATCCCGTTCTTACAAGGAAGCAAAGCTTGCGCTCGATGTAGGCAAGATCTTCTATAGCGACAGAAAGATCATTGCATATAGCAACCTTGGAATTGGACGGTTGATCTATCAGCTTCCGCTTCCGCTTTGCAAGATGTTTATTAAGGAGATTTTTGATGGTAAATCACCGGATGAATTCGACGAGGAGACATTGTCGACGATCAATAAGTTCTTCGAGAACAGTCTGAACGTGTCCGAGACTTCCCGTCAGCTTTATATTCATCGTAACACACTGGTTTACCGGTTGGATAAGCTTCAGAAGAGTACAGGACTTGACCTCCGCGTGTTTGAGGATGCAATCACATTCAAGATTGCGCTTATGGTCGTAAAGTATATGAAGTACATGGAATCGCTGGAGTATTAATTAAGGTTTTGCGCCTGACAGATGACAGACACAAAGAAATGTACAAGGAGATAGTAAGATGTTAGAACTGGATCATGTGAAGATGCGGTATCCGGCAAGTAAGACGTATGCCCTAAATGATGTGAGCCTGAAGATAGAGAAAGGTGAATTTGTATTCATAGTAGGTTCTTCGGGATCTGGTAAGACAACGTTGATCAAGCTGTTGTTGAAGGAGATGGATCCAACCTCCGGCAAGATCAAGGTTGCGAATACCGACTATAGCAAATTAAAGAGAAAGAACATTCCGAAGATTCGGAGAAAAATCGGTGTTGTATTCCAAAACTTCCGGCTGCTCAAGGACCGGACGGTGTATGAGAATGTAGCATTTGCACAGCGTGTTGTCGAGACACCAAGCCGGTATATCCGTAGACAGGTGCCAGCCATGTTGACACTGGTTGGCCTGGCTGACAAATATAAGTCATTCCCAAGGCAGCTTTCCGGTGGTGAGCAGCAGAGAGTGGCACTTGCCCGTGCACTGGTGAACAAACCGGAGATTCTGCTTGCCGATGAGCCGACGGGTAACCTGGATCCGAAGAATTCATGGGAGATTATGCGACTTCTGGAGGATGTCAACAAGAAGGGAACAACGGTTGTCGTTGTTACGCATAACAAAGAGATCGTCAATATGATGAAGAAGCGTGTTGTCACGCTGAAGCATGGCGAAATAATCAGCGATGAGCAAAAAGGTGGGTATATCGATGAGGATTAGTTCATTATTATATAGTGTCCGGCAGGGCTTAAAAAGTATCAGAAGAAATCTATTGTTCTCATTGGCATCCGTCGGAACGATTGTTTCCTGTCTGTTCCTGCTCGGAATCTTCTATTGCGTAATCGTGAATTTCCGTGCGGCAATGACAGATCTGGAGAATACGGTTACGATATCGGTATTCTTCGATGAAGGAATTACGGATGAAAATATTACGATGATCGGACAGCAGATCCGTCTGCGCGAAGAAGTGAACACATTGGATTATATTTCTGCTGAAGATGCATGGAAGCAGTATGCGGAGGAAAAATTCGACGATCCACAGGCGGCAATCGATGCATTTCAGGGAGATAACCCGTTGAAGAACAGTGCATCCTATAAGATCACATTGAAGGATCTTGCAAATCAGGCAGAATTTGTACAGTATTTAAAAGGACTTTCCGGTGTACGTAAGGTGCTGAGCTCAGAAGTCACAGCGGATGGCGTGGCAGCGTTAAACAGTGTTGTAAGCTATGCATCAGTCGGTATTATTGTCATTTTGCTTCTTGTTTCTGTATTCCTGATCAGCAATACAATTACAATCGGTATTACAGTCCGGAAGGAAGAAATCGGAATCATGAAGCTGATCGGTGCGACGAACTTCTTCGTAAGAGCACCGTTTATCGTGGAAGGTATCGTGATCGGATTGATCGGATCACTGATTCCGCTTGTACTTGTCTATTATATGTATGATACGGTTATTCAGTATATTATCGGAAGATTCTCTGTGGTACAGAATCTGTTTGCATTCGTGCCGGTCAAGGAAATCTTCGCGGTACTGATTCCGCTGTCCGCAGGTATCGGCATCGGACTTGGCCTGATCGGAAGTATATTGACAACAAGAAAACATTTGAAGGTTTAGGAGGTAAAAGCATGAAGTGTAAGAAACTTGTCAGAGCAATGATTGCGTTTGTAGTTGCCGGAAGCATGAGTATTACTGTGAATGCGACCAGCATCTCAGACCTGAAGGATCAGAAAGATCAGAAAGAAAGTAAGAAAGCAGAAGCAGAGGCTGTGCTTGAACAGCTGCAGTCGGAACAGAAATCGATTCTGGATGCGATTGAAGAGCTTGATGCACAGGTAACAGAATATACGAACCAGATTACAGAACTCGAAGGCAGACAGACACAGCTTGAATCGGATATTGAGCAGAAGCAGACGGAACTTGCGGCAGCGCAGGAGAAGGAACAGCAGCAGTATGAGGCGATGAAGGAACGAATCCGGTATTCGTATGAGAATGGTAATCCGTCTTATCTGGATGTGCTTTTCTCTACATCGGATATCTCAGATATTGTCAATCAGACAGAATATGCAGATCAGATATATTCTTATGATAAGAATATGTTTGATGAATTCGTAGAGACACGTCAGACAATCGCTGACACAAAGGCCGGTCTTGAGAGCGATCTGAAGGAAGTTGAGGATGTAAAGCTTGAGGTCGAGGATAACAAGGCAGCTGTTGAGGTTATGATTGAAGGAAAGCAGACCCAGGTTGCGAATTATCAGTCATCAATCGGTGATTATGAGTCAACAATTGCTGAATTGGAGCAGGATATTGCCGCAACCGATCAGGCGATTGCAGCCGCAGAGGAAGCTTATAGACAGCAGCAGGCAGCAGCTGCTGCAGCAGCGGCCGCAGCTGCGGGAAGCGGAAGTACAACATCAGCGCCAACCAATGTTGATGTTACATACACGGGCGGAAGTCTGCAATGGCCGGTATCATCCGGTGGAACGATCACTTCCAAATTTGGACCGAGAGAGAGCCCCGGAGGTATTGGTTCAAGATATCATCAGGGATTGGATATTGGATGTCCGACAGGTACGCCGATTGTAGCATGCGAGGCTGGAACGGTAATTGCGGCATCTTATTCCGGATCTATGGGTAATTATGTAACGATTGCGCATAGCTCATCTTTGACGACAACTTATATGCACAACTCAAGCATTTGTGTAAGTGTAGGACAGACGGTATCGCGTGGGCAGGTGATTGCGCTTGCGGGAAGTACCGGGAATTCAACCGGCCCACACTGCCATTTAGGAGTCAGAGTGAACGGTAGTTATGTTGATCCCCTGCCATATCTCCAATAGTGCAGGCGAGATCATATAAAGGAGAGTATAAGTAACTGTGAAGAAAACTATGAAAAAACTAGTGACTTTGGTGCTGACGGCTGCATTGTCCATTGCGTGTGCCGGATGTGGACAGAATACCGAGTCCAGGAAGAATACACGAGAGTCCATCGAGGTGCAGACAGATTCCGACGCATCACAGGCAGACGCATCAGAGCCTGTAGTCGCATCGGACCTGTGGAAGGACAGCGCGGTGGATAAGAAGGTAGCAGAGATTAATTCTCTGATTGATAAGTATTATTATTTTGATGTTGACCGTGATAAGCAGGAAGAAGCGTTGTATGACGGAATCATGGATGGTCTGGATGATCCGTATTCTGTCTATTATACAAAGGAAGAGTATGCAGAGCTGCAGGAAGATACGTCAGGCGAATATGTCGGTATCGGTGCGGTTGTGACGATGAATTCAGACATGCGTGTCGAGATTGTGAGACCAATCAAGAATAGTCCGGCGGAGGAAGCGGGACTTAAGGCAGGCGATATCTTAGTCCAGGTGGATGACACGGAAATTACAGATCAGGAGCTTTCGGTCGTAGTGGATATGATCCGCGGCGAGGAAGGTACGAAAGCACATCTGAAGATATACCGCCAGGGTGAATCCGATTATTTGGAGTTTGATGTAGAGCGTCGTACGGTGGAGAATTACACGGTAGAAAGCGAGATGCTGGATGATCAGGTTGGATATATCGCGGTCACACAGTTTAACGACAATACAGCGCAGGAATTTGAGGATGCAATCGACGAAGTGCAGGCGAATGGCGCCAAGGCGGCAATCATTGATCTGCGTGACAATCCGGGTGGACTTCTGACAGCCGTTGTCGATATGTGTGATTACATCATGGATGACGGTGTGATCGTATCCACGAAGGATCGGGATGGAAATGTGATTGGAGAGTACAAAGATAGCGGCAAACACAGCGTGGATATCCCGCTGGTTGTACTTGTGAATGGCAACAGTGCCAGCGCATCTGAGATCTTCTCCGGTGCCATGCAGGATTCCGGTAAGGCGAAGCTGGTTGGTACAACGACATTTGGTAAAGGTATCGTCCAGTCAGTCATTCCGCTTTCCGATGGAACGGCAGTAAAGCTTACGATTGCAAAGTATTTTACACCGAACGGAAATGATATCCACAAGAAGGGTATTACACCGGATTACGAGGTCGAACTTCCGGATGGAAAGGCATCTGCAGTCAATATTGACCGCGCAGATGATACGCAGTTACAAAAAGCGCAGGAAGTTATTGCAGAGATGCTGAATAATTAGTATAATAAGCAGGGGTTTTATCAGAAGATAGGACTCTTGCTTATTTTCTTATAAAACATAACAAGAGGATGAGTAATTATATATGATCGTGGTTACAACACATGATATAATGAAGCACGCTGATGCGTGCGCAGGTCATCACGCTAGCGCGTGGTGACAAGATATGAAATACAATAAGTATAGAGAAGAAGGGAGACGCACATGAATAAGGAAATGATTATCGTGCTTGATTTTGGTGGTCAGTACAACCAGTTGATTGCACGTCGTGTCCGTGAATGTAATGTGTATGCAGAGGTACATCCGTATACCTTGTCGCTTGACAAGATCAAGGAAATGAATCCAAAGGGAATCATTTTCACGGGTGGCCCAAATAGCGTGTATGGCGAGGATTCACCACGCTATCAGAAGGAAATATTTGAATTAGGAATACCAATTCTTGGAATCTGCTATGGTTCACAGTTGATGGCATATATGCTTGGAGGTACAGTTGAAACTGCACCGGTCAGCGAGTATGGAAGAACCGAGGTGGAAGTAGATAACAGCAGTGCTATTTTCAAGGGCGTGAAAGAACAGACAATCTGCTGGATGAGCCACACGGATTATATCTCAAAGGCACCGGAGGGATTCAAGGTTGTTGCGAAGACGCCGGTCTGCCCGGTAGCAGCAATGGAGTGCCCGCAGCGTAAGCTGTATGCGACACAGTTTCATCCAGAGGTTATGCACACCGAAGAAGGACAGAAGATGCTGTCAAACTTCGTGTATAATGTATGTGGATGTTCCGGTGACTGGAAGATGGATTCGTTCGTAGAGACAACGATCCGTGAGATCCGTGAGAAGGTTGGCGATGGTAAGGTATTGTGCGCCCTGTCCGGCGGTGTCGATTCATCCGTAGCTGCCGTTCTTCTCTCAAAAGCAGTAGGAAAGCAGCTTACTTGTGTATTCGTTGACCACGGCTTACTTCGTAAGAACGAGGGCGATGAGGTCGAGGCAGTATTTGGCCCGGACGGCCCATACGAGCTGAACTTCATCCGTGTCAATGCACAGGAGCGTTATTATAAGAAATTAGCCGGCGTTACAGAGCCGGAAGCAAAGCGTAAGATCATTGGTGAGGAGTTCATCCGTGTATTCGAGGAAGAAGCGAAGAAGATCGGTGCGGTTGACTTCTTAGTACAGGGAACAATCTACCCAGACGTGATCGAGTCCGGACTTGGAAAGTCTGCAGTGATCAAGAGCCACCACAATGTAGGTGGACTTCCAGATCATGTTGATTTCAAAGAAATCATTGAGCCGTTGCGCCTGCTTTTCAAGGATGAAGTAAGAAAAGCCGGATTGGAACTTGGTATCCCGGAATATCTGGTGTATCGCCAGCCATTCCCAGGACCGGGACTTGGTATCCGTATCATCGGTGAAGTAACTGCCGACAAGGTACGTATCGTGCAGGATGCAGATTACATCTATCGCGAGGAGATCGCCAAGGCAGGACTTGCCAAGAACCTTGGACAGTATTTCGCAGCACTGACCAACATGCGTAGTGTCGGTGTTATGGGCGATGAGCGTACCTATGATTATGCGATCGCACTCCGTGCAGTCAACACCAGCGACTTCATGACCGCCGACTGCTCCGAGATTCCATTCGAAGTATTGCAGAAGGTTATGACACGAATCATAAATGAAGTAAAGGGCGTAAACCGTGTAATGTATGATCTGACGAGTAAACCGCCTGGAACGATTGAGTTTGAATAACGGATTGAAATGCCGAAAGCCTGTATTTATGCGGGTTTTCGGCATTTGTTTTATCAAATGGCTCTAGTTTGGCTCTATTTGTGGGGAGAGTAATTGATGCAAATGTAATTATTGAGATGAATGAAAAGGAAAAAATGATATGAAGAAATGCAAACTTCTTTTACTTGATTTAGACGGAACTTTATTACAGAGTGACAAAACAATATCAACTAGAACGTTATCAGATCTAAAAAAATGCAGGGAAAATGATATATTGATAGGTGTTTCCGCTTCCAGAAGTGAGCAAAACTCTTTGGTATTTTTAAATGAATTAATGCCCGATATTTTAATATCGAGTGGAGGGGCATTAGTAAAATACAAAACAGAATATATTTATAGGGCAGAATTTCCCGAAGAAGAAACTAATGTGATGATTGACATGGCAAGAAATACTTGTGGAAATGATTGCGAAATTACGATAGATACAATAGATGCACATTATTGGAATTATAAAATAGATCCTAAGAAGTTAGATAAGAGTTGGGGAGATAGTATTTATACAGATTTTTCAGATTTTAACGAATGTTCATTAAAAATGTGTGTTGAGATATTTAATCAAGATAAGGCAGATAAGCTGGCTCGAAGTCTCTCTGATTGTGATTGTATTCGTTTCTCTGATGGATTTTGGTACAAGTTTACAAAAAAAGAATGTGACGAAAGAAAACGCAATTATGAAGATTACGGAAGTATGTGGATTTAGTACAGATTCAATTATTGCATTTGGAGATGATTATGCAGATATCGGAATGCTTGAATTATGTGGAACAGGTGTTGCAATGGGGAATGCGATTGATGAGGTAAAAGAGAGCGGATATTGTAATTGGTTCAAATGATGAAGAGGGAATTGCGGATTTTATTGAGAATGAAATATTATAGATATGTACATGGAGAGGAAATATGGTGGAAGTAAAATTTTATGATACAGTTAATGATGAACTATTGAAATTTGCAGTGAT
>ERZ1026868.291-NODE-291-length-36466-cov-7.221856_pt1 | contig 36466 bp, 26 predicted proteins | sample MGYA00380164_ERZ1026868 | MGnify/ENA primary metagenome ERZ1026868 (study PRJEB33269, sample SAMEA4719800) | human gut metagenome | biome: human-associated habitat; feature: organic feature; material: feces | place: Cameroon | collected 2013-10 ...
CAGAATCGGAAATAACACGATACCAAAACGAACTCAACGTTCTCTTTACCCGTGGCAGAAAATCCCTAACCATCTGTACTGATAATATTTCGGCTTACTTGCTATTGAGAAAACGATGGTTAAAAATGAAAAACGGAAAATAACCTATTTTTATTTCTCTCATCATCACGGCAACCAAACAAGTGTTGTCATTGCCCCAAATGACATTGACAAGTATCTATGCTTATATCCCATGCCTATTAAATTCCTGTTACATGACTCCGTGGTTGTTCTCGGATAGAAGCGTGTACTCATTACTTATAAGAAAAAGCTTCTTTTTCTTGTTTAAGAAGTCTTGTTTCCTTATGCACTCCATGAGTGTAAGCAAATAGGGAAAAGTTATCTACTTATATCATAGTTGCGAAAATAGTGAATTTCAGGACTTGACAGGTGTTTTTTTTGATTTTTTCTAGCCTAAAATAACGGATTCATTTCATTTACTGTGTCAATTCCGTACATCCACTCAACCCAAGAACGGATAGTAGAAGCACGTCTTCTTAAAGTCGATTCAGATAACCTTTGACTTTCTTTTTTCAGATCAGAGGCCACTTTATCAATGTTCACTTGTCCGGTTGCTTTAAAATCATGATAAGCTTTCCCGAACAATTTATCTTCCAGCAATTGATTATATATATCGCTGACTAATTCTGACTTAGAATTCTGCAGTTTCAAAGCACGTTCGGTCAGCTTCTTGTTTTGGCCAAGATATTTCAAATATTGCAAAGCTGAAAGATAATACGAAACCTGGCATGGTTCGTTCTCCACGGTGAGGATGCCGTCTATCTGAGGGTCCGTGACTTCCTCCGGAAGGCGGTTTCGGAACAGCATCTGCTGCGGTACCGTGATTATTACGACAAAAAGGGAAAGAAAAACGGCAGATTACCGAAAAAGAGACTCTTTTCCTGGTGTTCTCATATCACATGTGCAAAAACAGATTTTTTAATTATTTTTCTGTTTTCGAAATGGCATATCCAGGAAGGAAACATCATCTTCCCTAAGGCAACTAATCCTGAACATACGAAAATGCTGTGATAACACCTGCCTTGGCAGCAGTTATCACAACGTTTTTATTCTATGTCTTTATGACTTTCCTTCTTGTAGTTCATAGGAGTTATACCGTATTCTTTCTTAAAGAGGTTCTGAAAGTAAGACTGAGAGGAGAAACATAAGAAGCTTGAGATATAGGCTAATGACTTATCAGAATAGGCAAGAAGCAGTTTAGATTCATCCAGTTTTGCTTTAGTGATGTATTGTCCTATGGTGTAGCCTGTCTCCTTCTTGAATTGAGGAAGGAAGGAAGAACGGCTTTTATTGACGTGAGATATCACGTCAGGTACACCAAAAAGAGAATGAGTATGAGTCTTGATGTACTGTAAAGCTTTATAGACTTCAGGAGAATAAGCCTGAGGATGTTTTAGATCTGAGACACGCTTGGTGAAGTCCATCAGGGCTGTATATTCGAGCTGCGTAACATCATAGACAGAGGTGCAGCGTTCACACTCCTGGGTATATAAGTCAATCATATGATAGGCCGTCTCGATGTCAAGACCGCCTTTGATGGCACCTGCCTTTCCGATCATACTTACAAAGCCGATGAAGATGTTTTTTGCCTGTCTCAGGGTATCATCGGCGACCTTGCCTTCCGAGAAGGTCTGACCTTTGGAGATGGTATCAAGGAAAGATGATAATCCTAAGGTATCTCCTGATGATACATAAGAGAGCAACTGTTGTTCTAGGTTATAGGTGTTATGAGAGAATTCTTCTTCCGATAAGTTCTGAGCATACTTGGTTTCGACTTTCTTCTGTAGTTCCGGAGACAGATCCTTGTAGTAGGAAGTGATCTCTGTCTCTTTCTTGTTGAAGAGGTATTCAAGTAAGGCGATAAAGCTGAGAAATCTGTTTAAGGAATGATGGGGAAGAGACAGAAGAAACTTTTGTAAGTCTTCTCTTTCTTCACTAAGAAGAGAATACTCATGGATGAGACTGTCTAAAACAGTCTCATCTATCTTCTTGTTGACAAAGGGCCCTGTGATTAGGACCATGTTTAAAGAAGATATTTTGATGATTCCGTATAATCCCACTAAGCCGGATACTAAGGACTTCTCCTCAGATATTGATTTCTTTAAAATAGAAGAAAACACTTTCTCATAATTAGGATAGGAACAGAAAATCTGAAGCAGGGTTTTATCCTTCCTGTAGCAGGCTATAGGCTGACGATGGGTGACATGTAAGAGTTCACATGTCTTAAATAGGGATTCTTCAGTCATAATTCTATGTTTGTACAATTTTACAATAAATAGGACTAAACTACAATAATAGCGCTTACAAAGATGGTTAAATATTATCAGTCAGAACAGAAAAGGAGATATCTCCCTATGAAGAAGGAAATCAGCTTACTGAAGAAGGGTTTATTCAACTCGCCTAATATGGATACTAAGATCACCACAAGAAGTTTATCCAAGAAAGAGAAGATACTAGGGCATTTTGTCGGTCCTTTGGGACTGATCTTTGTTGTCAACACCATCGCTGCCTTGGTGGAGAAATTCTTCACCCAGCAGGTAGGTCTTGCCTATGGCGAAAGTGATATGGCTGTCCACATGGGTGATGTATACGGCATCATCATGACGGTTGCTAAGATCCTTGGCATCTTCACCGGTTTATTAAACGGCTGGCTTATTTCTCACACCAAATGCAGACAGGGAAGAATGAGACCTTGGTATCTAATCTTCGGCTTCATCTCCATCATCACCGGAGCCTTCATCTTCTTATTCAGTCCGGAAGTTATGGGAGTAGGGTACTGGTATTACTTCTTCTTCTTTGTCATTGTTTATAACACAATCGGTAGTGCCTATTTCTTCTTATTCAAGGATAACATCGTCTCTATTTCTACCCGTGACCCACAGGAGAAGAACCAGCTTACCTTCATCCGTAAGGTAAGTTGGACTTTGATCAGTGGCATCATCATCGGTATGATCGTCTCTTCTGTCTTGATGCCGTACTGGCTTGACCATGATATCAACGGATATCCGATATTGATGATTGCCCTCTCTATTGTCGCTATTCCTCTGTTATTACTTGAATACTTCTACACCAGAGAAAGAATCATCGAGGATGTCGCTGTTGAGGTCGGAACGGATAACGAAAACAAGGTTCCGTTAGGAAAACAGCTGAAAGCCTTATTCACCAACAAGTATTATGTCATCATGACAGTGCTAGCCACTGTCGTGGGCATTGCCGATAACTTCAAAGGCGGTAATGTTCAGTACTTCTATATCAAGTATATCTTAGGCGGAAGTGAACATCAGGAGATGTACATGATCTATCAGATTATCACCGGCATCCCGCTTGGTCTTGGTGCTATTATCGCCTATCCTTTAGGCAAGAAATTCGGTATCAAGAATGTCACCTGGGCTGGATTCCTTTGTGTCTTAATCGGAAGTGTCTTAGGCTGGTTATTCCCTGACAATATGTATGTAGCCTTTGCTGCCGGATTCATCCGTCAGGTTGGATTTATCCCTAACGCCTACATCTCCGCTTCCCTGTTATGCTTTGCCTTTGATGATGTCGAATATAAATCCGGATATCGTCTTGAAGGACTTCTGGGTGTAGCTATTGTCGTTGCTATCCAAGCTGGTATCTATGCTCCTTTTGCCGGCGGATATGAATCCACCCTGCTCAAAATCGGTTTTGCCGATAATGAATCCTATGTCCCTAGTGAACAGGTGAAGAACTACATCGTCTTGGCCTTCTATCTCTTTGATATCATCACGGCAGCAGCCAATGTCATCCTTCTTCCTTTCGTTGATGTGGAGAAGAAGCTTCCCACCATCAACGCAGAACTCTTAAGACGTAAGAAGGAAGCTGTTCTTGCCAGAGGTGAAACTTGGATTGAACCAGAAGAAGAAAACAATAAGTATCTGGCTAAGAAGGCTGAAGCAGATAAGAAGCAGGCTGAAAAAGAAGCTAAGAAGAAAGCCAAAGCCGATGCTAAGGCTGCCAAAAAAGCCAAAAAAGACGATAAATCAGAATAATTGATATCTCTCCAAAGGAGAAAACAAATGAGATCAGATTTTAACCGCGACTGGGAGTTCTCAGACGGTGAACACGGTTTTATAAAGGTTACTTTGCCTCACGACGCTATGATAACAGAGAGACGTCATGCCTCTTGTCTCAGCGGCGTCGGAGGCGCCTTCTTCAAAGGAGGCAAGTACACCTACAAAAAGACCTTCACTATCTCTGAAAAGGACATCGGCAAAAAGATCAGCCTTCTTTTTGAAGGCGTTTACCGAAATGCAGTTGTCCTTATAAACGGCAAAGAAGTCACTCGTCATGCTTACGGTTACAGTGAGTTTGTGGCTGATATCTCCAAGGCTGTGAAAAGCAGAGAGAATGAAGTTGAAGTTCTTGTCGATAACAGCCTCGTCCCTAACTGCAGATGGTATTCCGGAAGTGGTATCTATCGCCCGGTATGGTTAGATATTGCTTCTGAAGAAACTCCTGAAGTACTGAAGGTAGAAACTATTTCCTATGAACCTTCTGTGATCAAGGTTGAAGCTGATGAAAGTTCTAAGATTGAAATCTATGATGAAGATAGACTTGTCGCTTCTGGTGAACCTGGATTATATACGATTCAGAACGCAAAACTTTGGTCAGATGAACAACCTTATCTCTACAAGGCTGTTGCAACTAAAGGCGATGAGAGCATTGAGACTCTCTTTGGTATCCGTAAGATCGAACTTGATCCCAAAAAAGGATTATTGATCAACGGAAAAAGGACACTGCTTCGTGGTGGATGTATCCACCACGATAACGGAGTTCTGGGAGCATGCTCTTTCCCTGATGCTGAAGAAAGAAGAATCAGAATCTTAAAAGAAAACGGGTTCAACGCTATCCGTTGCGCTCATAACTCTGCTTCAAGATATCTGCTAGATGCCTGTGACAGATACGGTATGTATGTTCTTGATGAATGTTTTGACGGATGGTATATCCCGAAAGACTATCACGACTACTCCCGTGACTTCATGACTAAATACAAAGAAGATTTAAAAGCGATGGCTGAAAAAGATTTCAATCATCCTTCTGTCATCATGTATTCTATTGGAAATGAAGTTACTGAGACAGTAGAAGATAAAGGAATCAAGTTATGCGGAGAGATGAGAGATATTCTTCATTCTCTTGATGCTACAAGACCTGTTACTTGCGGAATCAATGTTCTTCTTGATGTCTATGTCAAGTTCGGCATGGGTGTCTATAAAGACAAAGGGGAATATAAAAGAGAACTTCTGCCGGAAAATAATTCTTACAAAGAGAAGAAATCCGGTTCTGCCTTTTTCAATATGCTGGCAGGTAAGCTGGGAGGACTGATGTTCTTCATGTCTAAAGGAAGAACAGCCGAGAAGATTGTCTCTAAGATATCTCCTTCTCTTGATATCATGGGTCTTAATTATGCTTCTTCTAGATATGATAGAGACGTCAGAAAGTATCCTAGTAGAATGATGCTTGGCACAGAGACGATGGTTGCTGATCTTCCTTATAACTGGGAGAGAGTCAAGAAATATCCACAATTGATTGGCGACTTTGTCTGGTCAGGCTGGGACTATCTTGGTGAAGCCTGTATCGGAGATTGGACTTACTACTCCTATAAAGGACTTCCTCTTCTTGCCGGTCAGGGTATGATCGATATCACTGGTAAACCGCTTGCTTCTATGGCCTTCATGCAGACAGTATGGGGAATGAGAAAAGAACCTTACATTTCTGTAATACCTTTAAATCATAACGGTGAAACACCAAAGAAAGGAGCATGGCAATTCACAAATGGCATCCAAAGTTGGAATTGGCGTGGTTACGAAGGAAAGAAAACCATCGTTGAAGTCTACGCCGATGCCGACTCTGTGGTGCTACAGCTTAACGGTAAGAAGTTAGGTAAGAAGAAAGTCAAAGAGTTCAAAGCACTATTCAATTTCAAATACCAAAATGGAACACTGACGGCGATTGCCTTAGGTCAGAGCGGAAAAGAAATCTCCCGTTCTGAACTGAAGACAGGTAAAGGAAAACATCTTGTCATTCACCAGGACAAAACGACTTTAAAGAAAGACGGTCAGAGTCTATGTTATTCGGAAATAGAATTCGTAGATGATGAGGGAAACCTTCTTCCTGCTATCGAACAGAAAGTCGAAATTACTATCAAAGGCAAAGGGGTTGTACTTCAAGGATTTGGAAGTGCTCTATGTAAGACAGATGAAGTCTTTGATAAGAATTATCACAACTCCTACAGAGGAAGATGCCTAGCAGTATTGCGTTCTACCTTTGAAGAAGGAAAGGCAACCATCACTGCAACTTCAGAAGGAGTTGACAGTGTTAAAAAAACAATAGAAGTCAAATGATTATATTGATCATCGGAGGAAAAGAACATGGCTAAGTATCAAGTATTCGGAGCTACGTCTCCTGAGGTATCTCAAAGAGAAAAAGATCATTGGGATCTTGCAAGAAGGGCAGCTAGTGAAGGCTTTGTCCTTTTGAAGAATGATGGCGTTTTGCCTCTTGCCCCCTGTCCTATCGGATTATATGGCACAGGTTCTAGATTCACTGTCAAAGGCGGAAGTGGCAGCGGTGAAGTCAATGGCCGTCACTCTGTCACCATCGAAGAAGGACTCAAGAATGCAGGCTTTACTTTCAATACTCTTTATATGGAACGTCTGGAAAAGAAGTTCACTGCTGATATCAATGCCTGGAAAGATGAAGTCAATAAGGCCATCAAATGTTACAATGTCTTCACTACGATGAAGATGTTTGATGAAATACATCGTCATCCTAAACCTCTTCCTTCCTGCACTCCGGTCAGGGAAGATGAACTTGATCACACTACTGATACTGCTATCTATGTCTTATCCAGACAGGCTGGTGAAGGTCAGGACAGAGATAATAAGAAAGGTGATTATCAGCTTTCTGATGTTGAAGTAGAAAGCCTGAAGCTTTTATCTCAGAATTACAAAAAGCTGATCCTGATCATCAACTGTGGAAGCTCGGTTGATTTGTCTGTACTTGATGAAATCAGAATTGATGCTGTCTTATTCTTCGGTCAGGGCGGCATGCAGGGGGGTAACGCCCTTGCTGATGTTCTGACCGGCAAGAGAACACCCTGTGGAAAGCTCACCGATACCTGGGCAATGAAGTATGATGACTATCCTTCTTACAACACCTACTCTCATCTCAAGGGCAATGTCGAACATGAAGAATACTATGAAGGTATTTATGTCGGATACCGTTATTTTGAAACCTTCCATAAGAAGGTGAGATTCCCATTCGGATACGGACTTTCCTATACTACCTTTGATCATAAAGCTGATAGTATTTCTCTTAATGGCACTGTTCTGACACTGAAGGCCAGTGTCACCAACACAGGAAAACAGTATTCCGGGAGAGAAATCTTACAAGTCTATGTCAGAAAGCCTAACGGCAGAATCGATACTGAGAGTATTGATCTTGTTGCCTTTGGCAAGACCAAGACTTTGAATCCTAGTGAGAGTGTAGAGCTGACTTTGTCTTTTGACCTTCATGATATGTCTGTCTTTGATGAATCACAGGCCTCCTTTGTTCTTCTTAAGGGTGAATACGGAGTATATCTGGGAACCTCCGCTGAAGAAATCAAACCTGTTGCCGTGATTGATCTTGATGAAGAAATCACATTAGAGAGAGTATCTTTTGTCAATAACCGTGAGTTAACCTTCAAAGATCTCAAGAGTGAAACTGAGACAAGAGAATATGATTCCTCTCTTCCTCGCTTCAAAGCAGATCCTTCTGCTTTTACTCTTATCACGCATCAGACCTACAAGCCTCAGTTCTCTGATAAGATCAAGAATATCCTTTCTGGCTTAGGCGATAAAGAAAAGACAATGCTGGCTGTCGGCGGAGCTTATAAACTTAAGTCCTATAATGCCGTCATGGGTGCAGCCGGACGTACAAACACAGAGCTTTTAAACAAAGGTATTCCTAACATCATCATGTCAGATGGTCCTGCAGGACTCAATGTCACTCCCAAAGTCGTCATTCTGAAAAACGGTGCAATGAGATTCATCGACGAAGTTCCTGAAGAATGGCAGTGGGGATGGATCAAAAAGTTTGGTTTCATCGCCAAAGCTGATCCTAAGAAGGGAAGACCTGCCTACAGATATATGACAGCATGGCCAAATGAGACACTTCAGGCTCAGACTTGGGATGTCTCTCTTCTTGAAGAGATTGGCAGAGCTGTGGGAAGAGAGATGCTTGAAATCGGTGTCTCTATCTGGCTTGCTCCGGGTATGAATATCCATAGAAACCCGCTCTGTGGCAGAAACTTTGAGTATTATTCCGAAGATCCTCTGATCTCTGGTAAGATGGCAGCAGCTATCACTAAAGGCGTTCAGTCCATGGGTGGAGTCGGTGTCAGTGTCAAGCACTTCTGCTGCAACAACCAGGAAGATAACAGATACGCTAATTCTTCCAATGTCTCTCAAAGAGCACTTCGTGAAGTCTATCTCCGTGCCTTCCATATCGCCGTCACTGAAGGAAAGCCTTGGACTGTCATGTCCTGCTATAACCTTGTCAACGGAACCTATGTCTGCAATAGCAGAGAACTTGTCACTGGCGTCCTTCGTGATGAATGGGGATTTGATGGACTTGTCATGTCTGACTGGTCAGCATGTGATAAAGCTACTTACTATGGTGCCATCAATGCCGGAAATGATCTCATCATGCCCGGCAATGAACAGATTCAGAAGAAACTTCTTCAGGAACTGAAGGAAGGAAAAGTAGACCGCACAGCACTGGATATCTCTGTTTCCAGAGTGTTGGAACTCATCTTCAAGAGTGAAGTAAACAAGAATTTTAATAAATTACTGATATGGCGTGGATTTCAGGATGTAAGGTAAATAATCCCAACAAAGTATTCTCCTTCAGAAAAGACTTTACCATCGATAAAAAAATACCAAGAGCGGTGCTTCAATGCACCGCTCTTGGTATTTACTCTGCTTCTCTGAACGGTGTCAAAGTCGGAAAGTATTTTCTTACCCCGGGATTCACTTCTTACAGGAGGCACCTGCAGGAACAGAGCTTTGATATCAAGAGTCTTCTAAAAGAAGATCAAAATTCTCTGAATTTCACTCTTTCTGGTGGCTGGGCAGTAGGCAAGTACGGACTAAAGAAAAGAAGTCGTGTTTATTCTGACCGACCCGCTTTGTGTTTCACCATCAAAATCACTTACACTGACGGAACAGAAGAAGTGATTACATCTGATAACACCTGTCTTGAAGTGAAAAGTCAAATCGAGACAGCAAGCATCTATGATGTCGAAGTCGTTGATGCCAGAATAAAGCCAGAGATAATCGGCAAAGCTGAAAAAAACAATTTAAGCTTTACTCAAAAGATAGTTTCTACACCTGTCCATGTCATTTCTCATGAAGAGAGGACTCCGATCAATGTGACCAAATCCAAGAAAGGCTATATCTATGACTTTGGTCAGAACTTTGCCGGAGTCATCAAAGCTGAAATGAACTGCACAGAAGGTGAGAAAATCACTTTCTATCATGCTGAGATATTAGAAAAAGGAAAACTATGCCGTAAGACATTAAGATCAGCTAAAGCTCAAGTCATCTATATTGCTAAAGAAGGAAAACAGACCTACATACCTACCCATACCTACATGGGATTCAGATATGTAGAAGTGATTGGCATTGATCCAAGTAAGATCAAGCTTACGGCTCTTGCTTTATATTCTGATGTGAAGGAAATCGGAGACTTCTCCTGCTCTGATGAATTTGTCAATAATTTACAGAGTTGCATCAAATGGGGTGCAAAATCCAACTTTGTCGATATTCCGACGGATTGCCCTCAGAGAGATGAAAGAATGGGCTGGACAGCAGATACAGCTGCCTTCTCCCGTACTGCCTGTTTCAACTTCTCCATGAATTCCTTTTATGAGAAGTGGCTTTGCTCCATGAGAGATGATCAAGGAGAAAACGGACAGATTCCTGATGTCGTTCCTAAGTTTGATATGTCAAATAATCGTTCTGCTCCGATCTGGGCTGATGCCTGCAGTATTGTTCCTTGGTCTTGTTATCTAGCATATGGAGATAAGAAGATACTGGAAAATCAGTTCCCCTGTATCTGTTCTTATATCCAGGACGGACTTACTCATCTTACCGATTATGTCTGGGACAAAGGATTCCAATACGGAGACTGGTGTGCTCCGGATTGCTCAATCAAAGGCTGGAAAGACAGAGGAAAGTATGTCGGAACCTGCTATTTTGCAAACACTGTCAAGATAGCTTCTCATATTGCTTCTATCCTAGGAGACAAGGAAAAAGAGAAAGAATACTCTATTCTCTTTGATAATATCTGCGAAGGCTTCATCAGAAGATTTGTCAATGAAGACGGTAGTATCAAAGGAGAATTCCAATCCGCATATGTCCTTCCTTTGTATTTCGGTATGGCAGGAAAATATAGGAAAGCTTTTTCAGATAATTTGACAAGATTGGTTAAAAGAGATAACTATCATTTAAGCACTGGCTTCGCCGGAACTCCTTATCTCTTATTTGCCTTATGCGATAACGGATATGAAGATCTTGCCTATCAGGTTTTAATGCAGAAAACCTATCCTTCCTGGTTATATGAAGTCACTATGGGAGCAACTACCATGTGGGAGAGATGGAATGCCATCAAACCTAACGGCAGGATATATAATGCTTCTATGACTTCCTTCAATCATTATGCCTATGGTTCAGTGGGTGACTTCCTCTATAGAAGAGTCTTAGGCATAGAAGCCCTGACTCCTGGATATCAGAAATCTCAGATCAAACCGATAGTCGGAGGAGGACTGACTCACGCTGAGGGTCATACCATCACTCCATATGGAAGACTATCTGTGCATTGGGAAGTGAAAGATAATATATTCAGTTTAGATTTAACAGTACCAGATGGGACAGAAAGCCAGATTATTCTTCCTTCTGGTGAAGTGAAGAAAGTCTCTTCAGGAGAACATCATTTCTCTGAAGAAAGAAAATAGAGAGGTAATCGTTATGAGCGATAATATTTTTCCTGAAAATTTCTTTTGGGGAGCAAGTACAGCAGCCGCACAGGTAGAAGGCGGATGGAGTGAAGGAGGCAAAACACCCTCCATTTGGGATGTAGCACCTAAAGAAAAGATTCATAACGGCGAAAACTGTCATACTGCCTGTGACCAGTATCATCACTACAAAGAAGATGTTGCCTTGATGAAAGAGATGGGACTGACATCCTATCGTTTCTCGATCTCCTGGCCTAGAGTTGTTCCGGAAGAAGGAAAGATCAATTCCGAAGGACTTCAGTATTACAGCTATTTGGTAGACGAACTACTCAAAAACGGTATTGAACCTTTAGTGACTTTGTACCACTGGGATCTTCCTTTATGGCAGTATAAGAAAGGTGGATGGCTGAAGAAAGCTGTCATTGGTGACTATCTTTTCTTTGTCAAAGCAGTAATAGATGCTTTATCAGATAGAGTTCAGTACTGGATCACCTTCAATGAACCATCCTGCTTCCTGATGAACGGATATATGCAGGGCCTTCATGCTCCTTTTGAAAAGAAATATCTTCTGCTTCCTAAGTTCACTAAGATCTTCATGGAAGCCAATGCCAAAGCAGTACCTCTGATCAGAAAAATTGCAAAGAAGAAACCGATGATCGGTTTATCCTTTGCCTGTGGCGCCTTCATTCCTAAAGATGAAAGTGAAGAAAGTATTGCTCAGGCAAGACATGACTCCTTTTATAAGTCTATGGGCACCATGAATAACAGATGGTGGATGGATCCTATTCTTTTAGGAAAAGGAGTTTCCGCCTATGGTGTCTACCATAACGGCGGAAAGAAAGTAAAAGACTTCAAAGTCGATTTTGACTTCATCGGTGTCAACCACTATGAAGCCTTCAACTACTCTTCTTGGGGCGGAGATAAGTCTATCGACAAATCTAAACTGAGACAGAACTCTTTAGGTTGGGTTGTCGATGAAAGATCTTTGTATTGGACCATGAAGTTTGTCTATGAGAGATATCATCTTCCCATCATGATCACCGAAAACGGAATCTCTCTGAATGATAAGGTCGAGGCTGATGGGACTGTCAATGATACAGAACGAATCAAAACCTTAGATAACTTCTTAAGCAATCTGAAAAAATCGATGGAGGATGGAATCCCAGTTCTAGGCCATAATCATTGGTCCTTTATGGATAACTTTGAGTGGGCAGAAGGCTACGCTCCACGCTTTGGTCTTGTCTATGTCGACTATAGGACAGAAAAGAGAATTATCAAGAATTCTGGCTATCACTACAAAGAAATCATTGAAACGAACGGAGCAAATATCAAATGAATCCGCTGTTCCCTTTAGATGAATATGTACCTGACGGAGAACCCCACGTCTTCGGTAATAGGGTTTATCTTTATGGCAGTCACGACGCAGAGGGTTCAACCAGATTCTGTATCAACGATTACACTGTCTGGTCTGCTCCTATCCATGATTTAACAAGCTGGACAAATCATGGTGTCACCTTTAAAAAGTCACAGGATCCCAGAAGCAAAGATGGTAAACTTGTCGACTTTTATGCCCCTGACTGTGTCCAAGGCTTAGACGGAAGATACTATCTCTATTACTTTTCAGCCGGACCAAATACAGCTGCTTTTGGTCCTATGTCAGTAGCTGTATCTGATAAACCTGAAGGACCATTTGAATATCTTTCTGACATCAAATACAAAGACGGAACGCCGGTATTCAAATACCTCACCAATGATCCTGCCGTATTAAACGATAACGGCAGAATCTATCTTTACTATGGCTGGGGATTAGGAAGAGACTTCTCTAATCCTATCTTTCGTCCTATCTATAATTTTGTCCTTCATAAATTATGTAACCGTTCTATGAAAGAAGTAAGAACCACAGAAAAGACAATCCTTGCCTGTGCCGTAGTCGAGCTTGAAGAAGACATGTGCACTGTTAAGAGTGAACCAAAACCAGTCTTAGATAGTAAAACCACAGCCAAGAAGAATACTCCCTTATATCATCATGCCTTCTATGAAGCTCCTTCTATCCGTAAATTTGGTGACTGGTATTATCTGATTTATTCTTCTCATGAGAATAATGAACTTGCATATGCTATGTCTAAATATCCAGATCATGGGTTTGAATATAAAGGAGTCTTGATATCCAATAGTGATTTAGGATACAAAGGAAACAGTAAACCTAAGATGCCTGCCGGAACCATCCATGGCAGTGTTGAGAAGATAAACAGTAAATATTATGTCTTCTATCATCGCTGCACCAATGATACTGACTATTCCCGTCAGGCCTGTGGTGAACCTATCACGATGAATGAAGACGGAACATTCCAGATGGCTGAGATCACAACTCAGGGACTTGGTAAACCTTTAGTTGCAGAAGGCGAATATTCTGCTGCTTTATGCTGCAATCTCTACAACCTGAAAAAGAAAGATAAAATCTGGAAAAGAACCATAATTACTGCCAAAAACGGGACGAGTTACATCACCAGAATCAATGAAGGCACTGTTATCGGTTATAAGTATTTCCGGTTTGATGGATCAGTCAATTTATCTTTGATTATCAGGGGCGGAAAAGGTGTGATGTCTGTTTGTGTCGATGATAGTCTTACTCCTATCGCTAAAACAAAAGTAGATGGTTCTTCTGATTGGAAAGAATACTCTCTGAGACTGAATGATTTAAAAGGAGCAAAACCTTTGTATCTTGTCTGGTCAGGAGAACAGATAGAATTTTTGAAATTCAGGTTTCAAAAAGAAGACTAACAAAATGATTTAATTCAGAGCTGTGACACAAGCCTTGCTTGATTCACAGCTCTTTTCTTGATAAAAAGAACTTTTGATATAATGAAGTTACTCTACAAAGGAGTAATTATAAGCGATATTGATAATCATAACCATGAAGGAAGATATGTCCCCTCTGAGACAAAAGATGCTCCTTTCTCTCCCACCGAAGAAAAGATCAAAGAGAAGATAGATCAGACAGAAGGAAATATAGATAACCCCTCTCCTTTAAGTCAGAAGAAGGAAGAACCGAAGAAGAAGTACAGTGTAGGAGCTACGATAATTTCGATTGTCTCTACTCTGATTCTGATTGCCTTTGTCACTGTGCTTATCGTCATTGCTTCTTCTGACGATGAGAATTTAGATAAAGCTGTCCCTTATCTGTTTACTTCAATGTGGATTCTGATTGCTGTTTATTCTCTTGGAGTGATCATCTATAGGTTTGTCAAAAACTCAAAAGAAGGAAAAGTAGAAGTACAGCAGTGAAAAAGCTTAGCTTGATTCACCGCCTTTTCAATTTAGATTCTGCTGCTTTCTATGATAGCCGAATTCAGTTACAAATATTTCATTTGATTTTAGGGAATGTTTTGGGGTGACTGAAGTCATCTTTATCAGTTTTATTTTGAATAATCAGATGCGTCCGCATGCCTTAAATAGAACGCGATGGAATCCTATCCGAACATCGAAAAAGTTCGATGAAATCTTTGTTTTTTTCTATTGTATTCGCATTTTGTTTTGTTATAATGCTTGCAGGAACGAAGGCGGTTCCGACTGGTGAAACACCATCATCCGGCAGGTCTCAAAATAAGGCTTGCCATGGCCGTCCGCTTCCATCCGCAGCCCGTCTGCAAAAGCCAATGTACGTTATTGATTGGCATTTTTTTGTGCCTTGGGCTGGAAATAAATACGCTATTTTCCGTCCTATTCCTATCTGATGCGCTTTGCTCTTCTAAGAGAAAGAAGGAGCTGTATAGGATTAAGGATCTATTGGAGAACTCCGTGCAGGTTCAAGTCCTGTCCAGGGCACCACGATTGAAACACGCCTTCGATCCCTAGAAAGGGTATCGATTTTTTCTTTGTCTCCGATTTGGTGAAGTATGGATCCGAATTTTAAGCCTTATAGAACATGCATGATGACCGTCTTAGAACGTTACCCCTGTAGAAAAGGGAACGGAAAATCGAAAGGCCGTATGTTTGTCTATTACTTATGCAAATGCGACTGTGGAAAGGAATTCATCGTCGGAGGCGATGAACTATCCAAGCATCCTTATTCCTGCGGATGTACTCCCAAACCCAAAAGGTCAGAATCAGGGAGACCCAACGACTGGGCTTTAGGCTATGACAAGGACAAGCATACGATGACTTGCATGCTGAAACATACAAGAGCCGTATATGCAACCTGCAAGTCCGGTGTATCCGGTGTTGTATGGAACAAACAAAGAAAACGCTGGGAGGCTTATATCACCTTCCAGCAGTTCGATCATTATTTAGGCTCATACAAAACAAAGCAGGTAGCTATAGAAGCAAGAATAGAAGGAGAGAAGAAATACTTTGACCCGTATATCAAAGAAGAAAAAACAAAGAATTAAACTTTACTTCACACCTTCTATCAGCCGGTCTTTCCATTTGCTGATGTATTCTTCGATTGTCTTCTAAGTTATCAATCCCTTTCCTATCGAGACGTTCATATACTTGCAAGGAAGAGCATCATAAGGGGCTGTGAAAAAGTGCAGTAAATTGCGTTATCGTGACTGGAAAAATTCTGAAAATATCGATAAAAACTGACTTTTTCATCCCTCACGTGCACTAGAGAGTTTACAATAAAAATCATATAAAAGAGTCAATTTAGTTAGCGTTCCAATTTTGTAGGTGAGGGCGTTCCGTCACCGAAGTCCCGATAAGCATATATCCGGATATTCGATCCTTGCAAACATTTTCCTCGTCGCATAGTCCATCTCCCTCGTGTCGATATCGTATTTCACGACGTCTTCGTAGGGCCGTCCCAGGGTAGCGAGGAGGGAGGTTCCCTCCTCACGTAGTGACTTGGACGAGATTTTCAGTTCCCAGCCGTTCTCTCTGGCCTCGCGGACCATCGAGAGCATCGCGACGGTCACCTTTTTGAATCTGTTGGCGTATTTGCCGAACCGCGGGGCGTAGTAGTGGGAGTTCATGGCCTCCTGGCAGCAGCCGAGGTAATCGTCCTTCGCCCACGGATCGAAGATTTTGGGGTTGCCTTTCCAAAGCCTGTAGACTTTGGCGGCGTTCTCCGAAAGCCCGGTTATGTCGCCGGTTTCTTCGATGGATTCCAGCTTTTTCAGCACATCCTCGGCCTTGACGGGGCTCCCTTTGGAGGAGAGAAATCGGCAAACGTGCCATTTGTCGGGGACGTAGGTCGCCTTGCACATCAGCCGCTCGGTGAAGCTTTGTATGTAGCCCGCCAAGTCGCCGGAGAGGTAGACGGAGGAGCCGGCGTTTAGGCCGTAAGCCTCGGACAGGGCGGCGTTTATCTTCGCGGCGACGTCGGCAACTTCGACACCCGGGATGAGCGTCCTGTTCGTCAGGGCATTCCTTCCGCTGGCCGTTTTCTTTCCCGCGTATATTGTCGCCGTTATGTACCTGGATTTGTGCTTTTTCCCGATCATCGAGATGTATTTCTCGTCTATTTGGACGTGGACGGCGCTTTTCCCGGGATCCATTTTTCCCTTCGCGGAGGTCACGGCGGTGTCGCGTATGATCCTGCAGACCGTCGACTTCGACAGAACCTGCCCGGGGACGGCGTTGGCGCCCACGTAGCGATAGGGGCATTCGCCGGCCATGTCGAGTATTTTCAGCCTGACGTCCGCCGACGCCCTGGAATAGCGGCAAAGCCCCATCGCCGCATCCAGCGGATGCGTGTATCTCCCCGTCGATCTGTCCAGGTAATACCTCCGCCGAAAGGTCACGGCGCCGGCCAGCGTGAGGATCGTCCTCCAATCCTTTTTGACCATGACGAACCGCCTTTTCCCGGACCAGGTCTCGTTCGCCAGCCCGCAGAAGAGCTTCGCGTCCAACTCCTACAATTTCCTCGTGGCCGCGTTCGGGCATTCGCCCAAAATGGGGCCCACTAATATATCCACTCCGTCGGTGGATTGTGCTAGAATCTTCACGGAAGTTCCTCCTTGTATTTTTGACGATTCAATTATGGAACTTCCCTTTTTTATTGCCACCTACACTTTTGAAACGCAATCTCACATTTTCCTCTGATAGAGAAAAAGAAACGGATGTGATAAACTTAGAAAAGAAACATCAACACGAAGGACACCATGGATAAGAAACTAGAACTGGACTTACGCCAGAAAACAGATATCGCTAGAGTCGCACATGCCCTATCCAATCCGGCAAGATTGGATATTCTGATACTCTTGTCGCAAGAGAGCCTTTCTGTTGATGAAATTTCAAAGAGGCTCAATGTTCCTCTTACCACTGTCGCATCCAACATTCAGATTCTTGAAAACACCGGGTTGATCAGAGCCAAACTGCAGGCTGGAAAACATGGAACGATGAAACTCTGTTCCATGTTCTACGAGAACCTCTCTATTGACTTCATGACACAGGTAATCAATGACAACCAGAAAAAGAAAGTCATCGAAATACCGATTGGCTCTTACTTCTCCTTCGACGTCAAGCCCACCTGTGGACTTGTCTCTGAAAGAGGATATATCGGAAAAGACGACGATGAGAGCACCTTCTATCTCCCTGAACGTGTCAACGCCCAATTGTTGTGGTTCAGAGAAGGCTATATCGAATATCTGATTCCCATTGAACACACCGATAAGATCAAAGAGATTTCATTAGGCTTTGAGGCCTGTTCAGAGGCTCCTAATTATCGCAATATCTTCCCTTCCGATATCACCGTTGCATTCAACAACATCGAAATCGGAACATGGAAGTGTCCTGGAGACTTTGGAGGAAGACAGGGAAAGGTATCTCCTTCCTGGTGGCCTATCAATTCTTCTCAGTTCGGATTATGGAAGACATGGACTGTTTCAAATAGAGGAACCTTCATTGATTATGAGAAGTTATCCGATGTCACTCCTAAGGAAGTATTTACCAAAAACGAAAAAGTAATATCCATTAAAATCATGGTAAAGCATGATGCCAAGAATATCGGAGGCATCAATCTTTTCGGCAAGAAATTCGGAGATATCCCTTCTGATATAGTCTTTTCCTATACGCTGAACGACTGATATCAATACCATTTTCTAAGTAGTTAATTAAAACTTTCCCAATCTGATGTACTAAGAATTGGCTTTTTCTGCTGTTTCCGTGCTTTTCTTTTTCGGCCTTCCCCTTTTCTTCTTTGCCTCTTGCTGTTCCTTAAGAAGTCCGAGCACTTTCATCTCATGCAGGACGGACGGCAGTGTGTTCACCCATTTTCCATCTAGCATCGATGGTTTTTCCTTTACCGCATCCCTCTTTCTCCATGCGCCTGTCAGATCATCCATGATTTCGCCGTAGCTGTGTTCCTTCAGGAGTCCGTTCTTCCTGAATGCATCAATGATTCTTGCGGTGAGAACGGTCAATATGAAGTTTACGAACTCCATTCCGTTGACCGAATAGTCTCCCTGCACGTTCCTCTCGGTCAGTTCGATGTCATTCTTGTAGGCACGGAACACGAGCTCGATCTTCCACCTCTCCGCATAGCAGAGATAGGCCTCGCGGACCGTCATGTCGACGTCCGACTCCAATGTGATTGTTCCCATCGCCTCCTTTTTCTCCCGGTATTTTTCCGGGCTGAAATCCTTTTTTTCTTAGAGCGCGCCTGACATAGTCGTGCGCCTCCTTTCCCATTGCGGAGACATCCAGAAAAGAATAGAGAAAATTCCCATCTTTCGTCTTGACCTTCTTGGACAGGACTTCCCTCTCGATTCCTTCGACGATTTCCTCATAGGCATACATGTTGTTGGCCGAGATCTTCTTTTCGTTCCTTCTCAGCGGCGTCATGAAATGAAGTCCCTTTTTCTCCTTGATGATATCAGCTATCTCCGACGGCGGAAAGCCCTTGTCGGTGACGATTATGCCCTTGTCTATCGAATTCTGCACCACAAACTGGCGGTAGGACACGGCATCGATGTTGTTGCCGGGGAAGACGGAAGAGCACAGAGGCTCTCCAGTCTCGATGTCATAGGCATAGATGACGGATATGTCCTTGATCCTCTTTATCCTTGACTTGTAGGAAAAGCCGGACAGTGAATTGACGGTGCTGCTGTCCTGCTTCAGTGTCCCGTCGATTGCTATCAGGTGATTTCCCGGTATCCTGGAAATCCTTTTTTGGAAGAACATCTCCCTTTTGCCGCTGTCTTTTCCGACAGAGGAGACGAAGGAGCTTATTCTGTTTCTGCTGAGCGCGCATTCCGGATAATAGACGGAGACATAGGTCCTCTCGTATTCGGAGGAATACCTTCCGCACCGGATGGAAGGCCTGATGACCTTGAGAGAGGCCATGGCCATGATTGTCTTGGCGGCTTCGATCAGATACACGGAAAGCAGATCGTCATAGATGTCATCGGAGAAGGCTTTCAGAAGGGCGGAGGATCCGTATGAGAGAAACATCGGAATCCTGGACATGTCCGCGACGAGCGGGACATATTTCCCATTGACGACATGACCGACAACCTTCCCGTTGACGGGCCTCGGCTTGCCGTCAGGCCCATATTTGAGCCCTGCTCTTTCGCGGACTCCGTATGTTCCCTCCTTCACCTTGTAGACGATGGTGTTAACCGGTCTCTCGACCTTCCTTATCTCTTCTGGTACGCCCATGTTTCTCTCCTTAATTAATTAGTACAAGTAGAATGTATCTTGTACTAATATTAGATAGGTTTTATGTCCGATTTGCAAAGAAAAAAGACGCGTTTTCAGCTCCGAAACGTGCTTTTCGCGTCCTTTTTTCGAATTCAAGAATGAATTGTTTGTCTAAACGTGAAGAATGTTATTTTTCTTAGTACAACAAAATGGGAAAGTTCTAGTTAATCTTTTACTACTAAATTCTTCGTAGTAAATCATTATAAACAAACTATAGTTTTTGAAACCGCTTACATCTATACTTGGGTCAGATGGAGGATTTCATAATGAAAAAATCTTTATTCAAGCATGGTGTATTAGCCTTATCGATTCTGACTTTAGTCGGATGCGGAGGCAACAAAGAAAGCACCAACCCTAACGATAGCAACAATACAGAAGACAACTCTCTTATCACACTGAAGTTCTGGAATGGCTTCACCGGCAAAGACGGTGAAGGCATGGATGAAATCGTCAAATCCTTCAACAAAGAATATGACGGAAAGATCAAAGTCCAGGTTGATACCATCAACTGGGACTCCCTCTTCTTGAAACTGATTCAGAACAAAGGAAAAGAGAAGTTCTCTCCGCATATTGTCGCCATGGGAAGCAACAGACTCGCCCAGATGAAAGCAAAGAACATTCTTCGTACTATCGATGATGTTGTCGAATATACGGGATCAAGAGAATCCGATTATCTTCCTGTCAGTTGGAATGCAGGACTTTTAGGAAACGAAGGACATCGATACTCCTTCCCGCTTGATGTCCATCCGACAGCGATGTTCTATAACAAGGATCTTATCTCTGAAAGCGAGATTCCGACAACATGGGATGAATTTGAAACAATCTGCAAAGCAAAGACCAATACAGAGACTGGTGTCTATGGTTGGGCCATTCCGAACATGTACTCCATCACAAAAGATATCTTCGCTTCAATGCTTTTGCAAAACGGAACGGATATGTTAGACAATAACAACAAAGCCATTTTCAATAATGATACTGCGGTTGCCACACTGCAGAAGTTGCAGGATTGGAAATACAAAGATAAGATTTCCCCTTCCTCTGTCGGTACAAGTGGTGACCTCACCCTCTTCAACAGCGGTAAATCAGTCTTCTATTTTGATGGTCCATGGTCTATCAATACTTTAAAGGATATCTCTCCGATCAACATCGGTGTCGCTCCGCTTCCAGGAAGTGTCGGAACCAATGGCATCTCCTATACCGGTTCTCATCAGTTCACCTTAGTCGATTGCACGACAAAGAATGACAGAGTCAAAAACGCATGCTATGAATTCATCAAGTACGTCTCCAAGAACCCGCTTGAATGGGCAAAGGCCGGACAGGTCACAGCCTATAAGCCTATTCATGAGACTGCAGAATACAAAGCACTCACCGAGCTTCAGCCTTTCACCTTAGAAGCTGAGAAGGCACAGGTAGGCAATATCGACTACGAATATTATTACGAATGCTACAACTATATGGGCTCTGCCGTCGCTAATTGTCTAAACGATTCATCTCTTAGCGCTAAGGCTTCCTTAGACAACAAAGTCAACCTCTTCAACAAATTCCTGAAAGAACAGTGATATGACAGCTGAAGCAAAAAAGAAACTGCGAAAGCTTCATAATAGTTTCGACAAGAACGTAAGTCCTTACCTCTTTATTCTTCCTTATTTCGTTTTCTTTGTGATCTTTGCTCTTGTCCCTGTTGTGATGTCTTTTGTCTTATCCTTCATGGAATGGGACTATTCTTCTCCAGCCACCTTTGTCGGACTGAAGAACTATAAGCTCATCTTTGACATAGAAACACTGACAGGATCTCAGTTCTGGAAGAGCGTTGGTCATACGATGCTCTTTGCAGTCATTGAGATGCCCTTATTGATCATCATCCCCTTCATTATCGCCTTCTTATTGAACCATAGGCTGAAAGGGTTCTCCTTCTACCGTTCTCTCATCTATCTTCCCGCCATCCTTTCTATCTCCACAGTCGGTATCATCTTTGTCGTACTCCTTGATTCAAACATGGGCGTCATCAACAAAATGTTCCACACCGAGATTCCGTGGCTTACCAAACAACCCTTCCAGTGGATAGCGATTTTCCTTTTATCCACCTGGTGGGGAATCGGCGGAAACATGGTCTTATTCACAGCCGGTCTTCAAGGTATCAGCAAAGACTTATACGAAGCAGCCGACATGGAAGGCTGCAACGCCTTTGAAAAGCTTCGCTATGTCACACTTCCAGGATTGAAGAACACATTCGTCTATGTCATGACAATGACTACACTCTCCTGTTTCAATGTCATGGGACAGCCGATGATGCTGACACCCGGCGAAGAATCCACTGAAGTTGCCATTCAGTTCATCTACAACACCGCATTCGGCGGATGGAAATTAGGAAGAGCCTCTGCTATGAGCATCATCATGGCTCTGTTGATGGGGCTATTCTCATTCATCGCTTTAAGAAAAGCGATACAGTCAGGGAGGAAAGGCAATGCATAGAAAATCAACGCGCAAACTGACATTCAATGTCATCGTCTATATCCTTGTCGTCGTCTGTACTATTCTTTCCCTTTTCCCGACATTCTTTGCTTTCCTTCTTGCCGTTTTGAAAGAGAAGAATGCCAATGCAATGTATGAGGACTTCACACAGATCTTCACCGGTTTCACATGGGAAAACTTCAAAAACGTCTTAGAAGGAAGCAATATTCCTCGTTGGACGCTCAATTCCTTCATCGTCGCAATCGTTCAGACTGTTCTCTATGTCTTCATCGCTTCACTGGCAGCCTTTGGCTTCTCAAGACTAAAGTTCAAAGGAAGAAAGATACTCTTCGATATTTGTCTCTTCTCTATGCTTGTCCCTGGCATCATCAACTGTGTTCCAAACTACATCATCATCTCCTCCATGGGCTTATACGATTCTCTCTTCGCCATGATCTTACCTGGCCTTAGCGGCGTAGGCGGAGTCTTCCTGCTCAAGCAGTTCATGGACAACATTCCTAAAGACTATGACGAGGTGTGCCGTGTAGAAGGAGCCAGCAATTTCGCCATCTACAGAAAGGTCATCCTTCCCTTATGCGGACCAGCTTTGGCCTCTCAGGCCATCTTCTCCTTCCAAGGAGCATGGAACGATTTCCTCTGGCCGATCATCGTCACAAGCTCCGATGAAAACAGAACCTTGGCAAGCGGTCTATACAAAACGCTGATGGCAGATACCCAGTACAGAAGCTCATTGATGGCAGCCAGCATCATCTCTGCCATTCCGATTGTTGTCGTATTCATATTCGGTCAGAAATATTTCACAGAAGGCATTTCCAAAGGAGGCATCAAAGGATGACTACTGACATCTTATCTCTACCCTATTTAAGCTATCCCAATCCAAGAATGCGAAGAGAAGGCTATACGCTTCTCAATGGCATCTGGGATTTTGAATTCCTTACGGAAATGAAAATACCAGATGCATTCACTTCTAAGATCCGTGTCCCTTTCACTTATGAGACAGAATACAGTCTCATTCATGATTCAACCCTTCATGAATACATCGGATACAGAAGGATGTTCAAGAGTGAAAGAAGCAACTATCTTCTTCACTTCGAAGGCGTCGATTATGAAGCGAAAGTCTATGTTGACAGAAAAGAAGTCGCCTCACATAAAGGAGCCTATACATCCTTTGAGATTCCGCTTGATTTAGAAGAAGGCGAACATGAACTCATCGTTCTTGTCCATGACACCTACTCGAAATCCCAGATGAGAGGAAAACAGAGAACAAGAGGTGAAAACTATGAGTGCTGGTATACCCAGTTCACTGGTATCTTCAAAGATGTTTATCTCGAAAAAATCGGAAAAAGACATGTAAAGAGCATACTTGTCGATGGCGACAAGTATGGTAAATGGCATTATGATATCAAGCTTTCTGAGAAAGCAGATATCCTTGTCACGCTCTCCTTAGAGGGAAAGACCATCAAGGAAATATCTCTCACTGGAAAGAATGAATATATCGGTGAAGAGATTGAAAAAGAATTCAGACTATATTCATCTTCTTCTCCTATTCTCTATGACTTATCCGTTGAGATCAAAGGAGAAGACAAAGTCTCTACTTACTTTGGATTCAGAAGGATCGAAGCAAGAGAAGAGAAGATCTTCATCAATGATGAAGAACTCTATCTTCGCATGATTCTCGATCAAGGATACTATGACAAAAAAGGCGTCACACCGGAAAAGGAAGACATTATCAAAGATCTGTCCTTGATCTATGAGATCGGATTCAATGGAATCAGAATCCATCAGAAACAGGAAAGCAATCTCTTCTACTATATTGCCGATGCATTAGGTATCTACTTATGGAGCGAAATGCCCTCTTGCTATGAGTACTCCTTAGAAATGAAAAAAGAGATTGAAAGTTCTCTTCCTTCCATCATCGAAAAAAACTACAACTCGCCTTCTGTCTTAAGTTATGTTCTCTTTAACGAGTCCTGGGGAATACCGACAATCAATCACGATAAAGAATGTCAGGACTTTGTCAATGCTATCGGAAAGATGACAAAAGAAAAAGATAAGACAAGACTTGTCATCCTCAATGATGGATGGTTCCAGCTCACTGAAACAGAGATTCTCTCTCTTCATGAATATGAGCAAAACAGCCAAGTCCTCAACGATGAATATCAGGACAAGAACAATGTCGTATCCAATAAGATCATCAATCATTACGGAAAGGCATTCTCCGAAAACAACCACTATCAGAATCAGCCTATCATCTTAAGCGAATTCGGCGGAGCAAGCCTTACATCAAGCGATGGCTGGGGATACGGAGAAAAAAGAGAAAGCATCAACGATTACAAGAATCAGCTCATCAATATCTTCTCCGCTGTCAGAAAGCTGAACTACTTAAGCGGTTATTGCTACACCCAGTTAAGTGATGTCGAACAGGAAACCAATGGTCTTTTCTATATCGACAGAACACCAAAAATTCCCCTTAATGAGATGAGAAAAATCATATTAGGAGGTGACAAATGAGAAAACGCATCAAAACGCTTCTTGCACTTCTTCTCACACTCACAGGATGTGGAGTCAAAGACAGTACAACAGATAAAAGCAGCACAGCCGAAACAGCTGATCCGCTTTTACAAAGAGAGATGAAAGAAGTGCCTATGGAGTTCTCCATCAACGATATCTCCCCTTTTGAAATCAATCCGTATATCTATGGAACCTTCATCGAACACATCGAAACCTGTATCTATAACGGCATCTGGTCAGAAGTCATTATGGATAGAAAGTTCTATGCACCGATCGGAAAGGATGTCTCCCAGTGGAGCATCAAAAAAGAAATTGTAGATAGTGGAAGTGAATCTCCGTTTGAAGGTAAGTATTCACCAGTTCTGAATAAAGACAGCTCCATCATCCAAAGAGGTATCGCTGTAGATAGTAAGAACTACAATGGTTACCTTTACGCAAAAGGAAATGGAACACTGACGCTCATCTATACGATCGATAGCAAAGAAGTCAGAAAGGAAATCAAAGTCTCTTCTTCCGACTATCAGAAATACACCTATTCTTTCCTCTCGCCATCCAAGACAAAAAAGGCGACGCTTGAGATTCTCTCTGACACTGACAATATCAGCATCGACTCTCTTTCCTTAATGCCGGAAGACAATTACTACGGCATGAGAAAAGATACGCTTGAGAAACTCAAAGAACTCAACGCTCCCTTCTATCGCTGGCCGGGCGGAAACTTCGTCTCCGGTTATGATTTCTACGATGGTATCGGAGATAGAGACAAACGTCCGACAAAACGAAATCTTAACTATATCGGTTTAGAAGACAGTTTTGCAAACGATGCCGATAGACTCGCAAGTGACTTGATAAACATCGGAAGCTTAGGATTCTATGGAGCTTTTGAACCGAACGACTTCGGACTAGATGAATTCATAAAGATGTGCAGATATCTTAACGCTGAGCCTAACATCGTCGTCAACTCCGGACTAGGAAGCGCGCAGATGGCAAAAGATGAAGTCGAGTACTGCAACGGAAGTGAAGGAAGATATGCATCTCTACGTCCTCAGAAAGAAAGCTACAACGTGAAATACTTCTCTATCGGAAACGAGATGAACGGCGATTGGCAGTTAGGACATACTGATATAAACACTTATACAGAAAGACATAACACCTTTGCCAAAGCGATGAAAAGCGTTGATCCGAACATCAAAATCATCGCAGTTGGAGACAACGCTTCCTCCTGGACGCAGGCCATGGTTAACGCTTGTAAGAATCAGATGGATTACACAAGCGAACACTTCTACGCCGAAAGAGTAGAAGACAATGTCAAAGAGCATATTCTCTCCATGAAGAAACAGGCTGAGATGAGAATCAATAATCATCGAAGCATCAATGGAATCGGGGATATCAAAATAGCCATTGACGAATATGCCTATATGAATGCTGAGGCCCCTTCCAGAATGAAAGACGGCATGGGCATAGCAAGCGGCGTCAATGAGATGATCAAAAACGGAGATGTCGTATCTATCGCCTGTTACTCCTCTACGGTCAATGCAACACAAGGACAGATCATCACTGATAACTTCGCCTCTTACTTAGAAGGAAGCGGATATGCGTTGTCTCTCTATAAAGACAATCTCAAAAATCATTACCTTCCGATGAAGTATCGTCTCTCAGCAGGCGATGAATACTATGAGGCGATCATGACGATCAACAAAGAAAAGACTGAAGTCGCTCTTGCAGTCATCAATACGACAGACAAAATTCTCAAATTCACCAACAGGCTTTTCAAAAAAGGTATCACACAGGATATCGTTCAAGGTGAATTCTTAGAATCTACAAACTCCTCAAAAGGAGATGAACTGAAACGAACAAAACGCACCCTGAATGCCGAATATGCAGTAGTCGAGCCGAGATCAATATCCGTGACGACGTTGAAACTATGACATGGAGGTAAAGAAAATGAAAAAGAATGTCATGATGTTACTCTCTCTTATCCTCTCCTTAGGTTTAACAAGCTGTGGAAACAACACAGAAAAAAAGACTGATGCACCGACTGAAGCCCCTGCAACTGAAGTTGTCAAAACACCTTTAGCTAGCATCAGCAATTTCAAAGTCATTCGTAACGAAGAAGGAAAATGGGTGGTTCAGTTTGATGCTGTCGAACATGCAACGACCTATCTTCTCAATGTGAAAGTCGGTGAGACAAGCTTTATCGATGCTGAAATTACAAACGACCACATCATCAATCCTGGAGCAGATGCCGGAACTTATACCTTTTCTTTAGTCGCAAGCGATTCGACCAAGACATATCTTGATTCTGAAGCTGCCACATTTGAAATCGTCGTCGAGCTCTATAACGACACCGATATCGAGGGCATCAAATACACAGGAAGAAAAGAAAATAACATTCCTGTCGGAAATTATCATATCGTCTATGCTGACGGCTCCACTTTCGATGGAACGCTGACTGATGAGTTCAAGAGAGCAAATGGCAAACATCAGTATCCTAACAAGATGTACTATGAAGGCGAATTCGTAAACGATCAGTTTGAAGGCGAAGGCATGTTCACCTGGTCTATGACCGGAAACTGGAAAGACGGAAATACCTATAAAGGAAAATTCGTCGGTGGAAACTACAACGAACAGGTCGGTACCTACTATACAGCCGCCAACTGGACAAGACCGATCGATTATAACGGCATCTTGAACTTCACTGGAACAATGGGCCCCGCTTTCGGTGCTCCTGGTAAAGCAGGAACAACAGGAAAGGGTGAATTCTCCTTTGCAAACAACAGCATCTATAGCGGTGACTTGCTTAAAGGCGCTAATGACTGGGACTTCATGCGTTCTGGCTGGGGAAAGAACACCTGGACTGTAACAGAACCTGCCGGTTGGATTACAGGCGGGGATGCTTCCTACACCCTCGATAACTTCGAAGGTCAGTTCGATCAACCTGCTCACGGCTGGATCTACGGTGATGGCGTCTGGTACTTCAAGAAAGACGGAAAGCCGTTCGGCTATGTCAAAGGCAACTGGGATGGCGGAAATCGTCTTGGTGCCAACACCATGGAGCTCACCATTCAAGAAGAATACAAGGACGCCAAAGATTTGACTCCTGCAATCTAAGACAATGAAAAAGCTATTGAAGTCTTTGCTTCTGTTATCTTTTCTTCCTGCAGCTTTGACTTCCTGTTCCAACAAAGAGAAGTCAACAACAAGTGAAATGAAAGAAACAGAAGTTCAGGAAAAACTAGAAGAAGTGAAAGATTATGTCTTATCCCCTGATGCTACCTATACCGGTAGCATCAACGATAAGAAAGAACTCTCTGGAAAAGGTGTCATCAAATACAAAAACAAAGACACATTGACTGGACAGTTCAAAAACAATAAGCCTGAAGGCGATATGGTCTATACCATCTACGAATCAGGAGACACATTCAAAGGAACAGGCGAATTCTTAGAAAATTATTCATTCTCCTTTATTGAAGGCAAATACTCTTACGCAAAAAACAAGAGAACTTACGAAGGAAAATTCAAAAACAACCTCTTCGATGATGATAATGCAGTCTTCTCATTCGGAACCGGAACATCCTATCATGGTCCCTTCAGAGAAGGAAGCAATATCGGTCAGATCGGAACGATGTACTATCCTCCCTCCGTCATGAAAGGCGAAGGTGTCTGGTGGATCAAAGGAAAGATGATTGCATTAGGAAAAGTACAAGGCAATACCATCGTCAAAGGATTCATCCGTTTCAATGACCGCTCCACCTATGAAGGAGATATCTACTTCGATGGCGGAAGCGGATACTTCCGTTGTGGTGACGGCATTCAGGACTTTACTGAGTGCAATTACACCGGTGATATCGTCGGAGGGCCTAAAACCGAGTACCTCTACAAATATGTAGGAAAATTCGATTATCGTATCTCCCAGTGGATCTACGGAAATGGTGTCATGTACTTCACTGATGTCAATCAGAATCCGACAAGCTATCTGCCTGGATTCTACACCGCAACAAAACTCTTGAAGAACTATGACGGAAACGAAGATGATATCCATCTTCTTGAAGGCTACAACAAAAGCATGAAATGCGAATATCATCCTCAGCAGGGAAGAGTCGATTCCTATCTTTCTAAGTATGGAAAGAAACAGGCTAAAATTCTCTTTGCCGGAGACAGTTATCTCGATATGTGGCAAAGAGAGTACAACATCACAAGCTACGAAGAAGATATGAAAGGTTACGACTGTATCAATGTCGGAATCGGCGGAACCATCTGGGAAGAATGGAACTATATAAGAGAACAGTTGGTTCTCCCCTATTGCAACGATCAGATCGTCTTCCATTTAGGCTTCAATGATCTTCATATGGGTGCAACACCTAAAGAAGCCTTTGCTTCAGCAAAGAAGATGATCGAAGAAATCAGAAAAGAGAAACCTGCTATCAGGTTCTATCTTCTCTCAGTTGAGCCCTCTCCTGCCTTCTCTTCCTATCTTGCTTTAGAGAAGGAACTCAACAAGCTCTACAAAGAATACGCAGACAGTGATACGAATATCCACTTCATCAACTCCGCATCCTTATTCATGAATGGTGAAAACACCATCTCAGACTTATCCTCCTACTTCATCTCCGATATGGTTCACATGAACAAAAAGGGATATGACAGATGGGTGAAGCTGATCAAAGAAAGCATTAATGCTTAGAAAGGAAAAAACATGAAAAAATCAAAAGCGGCCATCGGATTGCTCAGCATGCTCTTGCTTTGCTCTTGTGGAAACACTCCAAAAGCAAGCGAAACACAGACTCCGACGACAGAAAAAGAAGTCGATACGGACAACGGATACTTTGAAAGAGAAGACGTTGAAGGAAACCTCTACAAAGGGAACTTCGTCAACGGCTTATATGACGGATATGGCGTCATGGAATATGCGACAGGAACAGTCTATGAAGGAACTTGGAAAGAAGGAAAGTGGGAAGGCACCTGCAAGATCACATGGAATTCCGGTTGCATCTATTCCGGTCAAGCTCATGATGGTGCGATGCACGGCATCGGCTACATGATCTGGACGATGGGTGATTACTACTATGGCGAATGGAGAGACGGCAATCCTAATGGTGCTGGAACAAAGTACTACATGGTCGATTCCACCGCTGAAGATGTCCAGCATCAGTACAACATCTATACCGGCGATATGAAGAACGGCCTCAAAATCGGAAAAGGCACAATGAGATATTCATTCGGTGCCATGTACGACGGAGATTGGGAAAACGACATCCGTCAGGGACATGGAACAGTTTACTGGGAACCTGGAACAGAATTTCTGAAGTTTGAAGGCGACTTTAAAAACGACTGGATTGATGGACAGGGTACCATGTATTACTCCGATGGAAGAATCATTTCCGGAACCTTCAAAGGTGTCGATCTGATCTCAGGCGACAAGGAGGTGGCTTCCCTGCAATCCTTTCGTTAACAAAGAAAAGAATACAGATTTATCCTCTTCCACGCTGATGTTAGGAGCTTCCTATTTCTCCTTTTGGAAGAGCGTGAAAGAAGATATCGGCGGAGACTTCAAGCCTGTCAACTTTGCAATCGGCGGAACGACCGCTGATTTCTGGAGCAAGAATATCAAAGAGCTCGACAGTCTGACTTCGGCTCCCAAAAGAGTTCTCATCAGAATGGGCGGAAATGATTTTTCACAAAATAAAACAGTAGAAGAGACAGCCTCATCTCTAAGTCATGTCATCGATTATCTCTTGGCAAGATTCCCTGAAGCCGAGATTGACTACACACCGCTTGTTCCTTCTCCCTGTAAGATGAATGACGGAAGAAACGAAAAGCAGCAAGCCTTGAACAAAGAAATCAAAGCGATTATCAAGACGAAAGCGCTAGATAGACTCAGATACTTTGAGACAGAAGATTTCGTCTATCTTCCCAAAGGCGAAAAGAGCAAATACTACGATAAGAACAAAGACTTATACTTGAATGAAAGTCTGTACTTGGATGATGTTCTTCACTTCAATGAAAAAGGCTATAAGGCCTTTGGAGAAGCGCTTCGTCCTTATCTGGTATAAAATGAAGAAAGGAGATAAACACCATGAAAGATTTAAATCAGGCCAACGACTATCTGAAGAAAAGAAAAGTCATCAAAGACGAGTTTCGACCTTCCTACCATCTTTCCCCGACTTATGGATGGTGCAACGATCCTCATGGCATCGTTTACTTTCATGGTGTTTATCATATCTTCTTTCAATACAATCCTTATGATACGAAAGCTGAAAATGTATTCTGGGGCCATGTGACAAGCAAAGACTTCATTCATTTTTCTGAAACAACTTGTGCAATCGCTCCTGATATGCCTTATGACAATTCTGGTTGTTGGTCTGGTTCTTCCATTGTCATCAACGATAAACTCTATTTAGTCTACACCGGATTCTCGCTCCATGATGACGGCAAATACTATCAGACTGTCAACGTCGCAGAAAGCGATGATGGGTTCCATTTTGAAAAGTCCTCTCTCAATCCTATCATCGATAGCAAAGATATTCCCTCATTTGCTTCCATCTACGATTTTAGAGATCCTTGTATCTTTGAAAGAGACAACAAGCTCTATATCATCATCGGAAGCAAATCAAGAGATGAGAAGGAAGCTCAGCTTCTGCTTTATGAAGGAGAAGACATTACACACTTCCACTTCTTGAAGAAACTAGTCTCTTCTTCTCAATTCGGTACAATGTTCGAATGTCCGAACCTCGTCACTTTTGCTGACAGAGACTACATCATCATGTCACCTCAGAACATCAAAGAGAAGAATGGTGATCTTGCAAATGTCTCCTCTTGTGTCTACTTCCCTTTGGATAAAGATTTCATCCATAAGGAACAGCATATCGAGAATGTCAAAGAGATCGACCATGGATTAGAATTCTATGCCCCGACTGTCTACGACAAAGAAAAACTTGTTGTCAGCTGGATGCAAATGTGGGGAAGAAGATATTATCTCGATGAAATCAGAAACGATTTCATCAACTCCTTCTCCCTGTTCAAAAAGATAGTCGAAAACAAAGATGGAGAACTCTCCTTCATTCCTCTTGATATGAAAGACTTTATGAAGGAAGTCAGAAATGAAACCATCCTTTTAGACGGTAAGAAAGAAATATCAAAAAGTGATTCTTCTCGCTTCAGGTTATCCTTTGATAAGAAAGACAACCTAAAAGTGACGTTCTATTTCTTCGATTCCGAAAAAGACACTGTCTATTTCAGAATCGATTGTCAAAACAATCGATATGAATTAGATCGAAGGGGAGTTTCCACTCCATTATTAGGAGTCGATCCGTCCTTTGCAAAGACTGGATTCCGTTATCTTAATAAAGAGATACCATCCCATCTCGAATTTGATATCTATGTCGATAAGAGTTATGTCGAAATCTTCTTTGATGATTACAAAGAAAGTTTCTCTTTCATCAACTTCTCAAAGGAAAGCGGCTTCTCAATCGAGAGCAATATGCCCCTATCCGTTATAATGAAAGAAGAAAAAATCGAGGTTAAATAATATGATACTTGTCATCGGTGAAATTTTGATGGATATGATTGGAAATACTGCTAAAGATTCCTTGGATGTCGTCGGAAAACTAGGCGGAGCCCCCTTCAATGTCGCAAGTGACTTATCAGACTTGAATATTCCAGTCTGTTTCCATGGAGTCTTAGGAAAAGATGTCATCGGTGATTTCTTTTCCGATCAATTAAAAGAGGCAAAGGACAACTTATCCTTGTCTCTTTCAAGAAGAGAAGACAAAATGACAACAATCGCCTTCTTCTTGAAAGACAAAGGCGATTTCCAGTTTTTAAGAAAAGCAGGCGCTGATTATGATTTCAAAAAAGAAGAGCTCTTGTCTCTTCCTTATCAGAAGGCATCTATCATTCACTTCGGTTCTCTTTTCCTTTCTGATAAAAATGCAAGAGAGACAATCTTCTCCGCAATCAAAGACTACAAGAAAGAAAAGAAACTCATCTCCTTTGATGTCAATTTTCGCTCTGATATTTTCAAAGAAGGAGAAGATTATCTCTCCTATTACAAAGAGATGATTTCATTGTCTGATATCATCAAGACAACAACAGATGAATTAGAGATGCTGACAGGTGAAAAAGAGTTGATCAACGGCTTAAAGAAACTAGGGGAACATAAAATCATCTTAATTACAGATGGGAAGAATGGTTCTTATTCTTACTATCATGAACATCTCTATTTCAAAAAGAGCGTTCCTGTAAAACCGGTTGATACAATCGGATGTGGAGATTCCTTTATGGCAGGAAGTCTCTCTTATTTATATAACAAAGATATCGATTCTTTGAAGGAAGAAGATATCGATGCATTATTAGAGTGTGGCAACTTATGTGGAAAGAAGACATGCCTTGTCACTGGGGCCTTACATGCCTATCGCTCTATCAATGATCTGGAGGACAAATATGAAACTGATCGATAAACTGAAGAAATCCTTTGCCGATAAGAAAGAGAAGAAGGAAAAGAACAAAGCATCAGAGAAGTATCATAAAGAGGTTCTCTCTGAAGAAAAGAAAAGACAGACAGAAGAGAAAGACATTCCCTCTTCTTATATTTCATTAAGACATATCAATAAAATCTATGACAATCATATTCAGGCTGTTTATGATTTCAATCTGGATATCGGCAAGAACGAATTCATCGTCTTTGTCGGTCCTTCCGGATGCGGAAAGTCAACGACTTTGAGAATGATCGCAGGATTAGAAGACATCACCAGCGGCGACTTATATATCGATGGTGTCTACTCCAATGATCTGACACCGAAGGAAAGAGATATCTCTATGGTCTTCCAATCCTATGCACTCTTCCCCAATATGACTGTCTATGAAAACATTGCCTTCGGTCTGAAGATCAATCATACCGAAAAGAAAGAACTCGATGAGAGAGTCAGAAAAGCAGCTGAAATCTTGCAGCTCAGTGATTATCTCGATAGAAAACCAGCTAACTTATCAGGCGGTCAGATGCAGCGTGTCGCTTTAGGAAGAGCAATCGTCAAGAATTCCAAGCTCTTCTTGATGGATGAGCCTCTTTCTAACCTCGATGCTAAGTTAAGAGTCTCGATGAGAAGCGAAATCGTCGATCTTCACAACAAGATCAATGCGACGACAATCTATGTCACACACGATCAGACAGAAGCGATGACGATGGCTGATAGAATCGTCGTTATGAACAAAGGCTATGTCCAGCAGATCGGTACACCGAAAGAGATTTACAATCATCCTAAAAACAAATTTGTCGCGACATTTGTCGGTTCTCCTAGCATGAATCTGCTTCCTGTCAGATATTCCGACAAAAAACTCATTCTTGAAAACGGCTATGAGATCAGTGTCGAAAAAGACTATCAAAACCTATTAGAAGAGTTCTATAAAAATGAGATCGAACAGGATGAGAAGTGGATTCTTGAAAACAGTGATACACAAAATCCGATTCTTGTAAAACCGCTGATTGAAGAGAAACAGAAGATGATAGCAAGACTGAAAGATGCCTTGGAAAAGAAAGACGATGCTCTTATTTTAGGTATCCGTCCTGAGGGCATCAAAGCTTATAAAGAAAAGACCGATGACCTTTTAGAAAGAAAGGTCATCGTCTCTGAATTATTAGGAAGCGAATACTATCTCCACTTCCGTCTTGATGATAAGACAAAACTTGTCGCAAAAGCTTCTGCTGATGAAAGCTACAGCATCAATGAGGTTGTCTATCTTGAATTCATGAAAGACAAGCTCTGCATTTTTGATCCTATCACAGAAAAGAATATCGAATAGACTGCTCTTTTAGAAATCGTACTTTGTTTTTCCTAATGCAAAAGCAAGATAGTGCGGGATTGTAATAATATCATCTGTTTCACTGATATTATAATCTCCGATTTTGATCAGCTTTGTTTTTCCATAATGTTCCGGATGCTTCATCACTGTCTTACTGGCCTTGGTATTGCCAGTAGTCGCTTTTGCTTCTAACAAAGTAGCATAGCCATGATAGGCAATGACAAAGTCGATCTCTAATCCGCTGTTCTTAGAGAAGTAATAGGGCTCAATACCTGCTTTGCTTAAGGAATCAAATACAAGAGCTTCATAAATAGCTCCTTTTCCTTGCCCTAAATTCCCTTTGTTGATCCCAGCTAGCGTATCAATACCATACATAGATAGAACAATGCCGATGTCTTCAGTGAAGACTTTGAACTGTGATTCTATCTTCTGGCCGGAAAGCGGAAGAGAAGGAACTTCAAGATTAAAGACTTTCGATATGATGTGAGCCTGCCTCAAATATTCAATCGCATCGTTTTTATTGAATTGAGTTCCGCTTGCCACTTTCGATACGATAAAGCGTTTGTTTTCCTTTGCTAAAAAAGTTGGTATCAAATCAAATACGCTTTGAATTCTGGATACTTCAGCAGGTTTAAAAATAGGATCTCCATTCTTATCTTTTCGTCTTCCAAAATCGCTCTTCATATCAAAGGCAGTACTATTCAAAATTTGATATGCATCGATGATTCTTTGTGTCCTCAGGTATTCTTTAATGACTTTGGGAAATCCGCCTAAACATGCATATTTCAGAAATTGGGATTTGAATATCTGATGGATGCTATCAGGTATTGGTTTTTTATCATAGAAATAAGATAGTAGATTATCAATCTGTTTATCTTTATATCCTAACGCCCATAAAAACTCTTCAAAATCCATCGTTTTCATCGGAAAGATATCTTCATAACCAATCGGAGTAGGTGTCGTATCACCAATGCCATATCCATTGATGCCTAGATAAGATCCGCTTCCTATGACAAGATATCTGCCATCATTCTTGAAATTTTTGAACGAGAGCCTTGCTCTTGGGCAATCCTGATTCTCATCAAAGAATATCAATGTATTCTTTGAACCAAAATCAATTTGAGGAAAACGTAAAGAGATATTGGATATAAGTGTATCGACCTCCAGACTATTCTCAAAGTCATAGCAAAAATCCTTATCGGTCCAGAAGTTCATTTCAACCAATTGAAGATGATTTCTTTTTCCAAATTCACGAACAGCCTCTGTCTTTCCGCATTGACGGATGCCCAACCAATAATGCAGGAGACCTATTTTCTTTCTTTAGCCAATCATCCAATTCTTGATCTATCTTTCTTCTGAAATACATGATCCAAACCTCTCTTTTAGAAAATCAAAGGAACTTTCCATGCAAAATATAATAAAATTCAAGGGACTTTTCGACTAAAATCTAATAAAATTGGAGGGACTTTGATTGAGATGACTAATAAAAAGAATTATCTATTCCCTCTTTCTTCAAAAATAAGAAACCCAAAACTACCTTTCATTAAGAAAAAAGCTCATAATGAACTCATGAAAAAGAAAACAGAATTCAAAAAAATGCGCCGCAATATTTTTCTCTCTATTTTTTTTGATTCCGTTTCTTCTGACTCTCACTATTGCTATAGCAACATCAACAAGCACATATATCCTTTATCAGAACAGTTTCAAATCCTCTTTTGCCAATGATGTATCATTATTGGCATCTCATTTTGAAATCGGATATTCACAGTTCAATGCACAGGTTCTTGCTCAATCAAGCAATGACAGCTTCATTGAGGCCTGTGAAAAGAAAAACGAAAACAAGATAGCAGAAGACTTAGAATCCATTGGAGCAATCCGTGCAGGTTCAATTCCTGTCGTCCGCACCACATAAAACGAAAGGGGCTGTTTAAAAACCTAGGCTGAAAAGTCCGGGCCGGCAGCCCCTTTTTC
>ERZ1026868.295-NODE-295-length-36201-cov-7.211061_pt1 | contig 36201 bp, 32 predicted proteins | sample MGYA00380164_ERZ1026868 | MGnify/ENA primary metagenome ERZ1026868 (study PRJEB33269, sample SAMEA4719800) | human gut metagenome | biome: human-associated habitat; feature: organic feature; material: feces | place: Cameroon | collected 2013-10 ...
CAATTACTATATGTAGTGGTAGTCTACCAATAGGGTTAGCACTCAATAGAAATGAGTGCTAATAAATAAACAGGTTTTCGAAGAGGTGATAAGATGGAATTAGATGAGCGTAAGGTGAAGATCCTGAAAGCCATTATTTCCAATTACCTGGAGACTGGGGAACCGGTAGGTTCCAGAACGATCTCAAAGTACACCGATCTGAATTTGAGTTCCGCAACAATCCGGAACGAGATGGCAGATCTGGAGGAAATGGGATACATTATTCAGCCGCATACATCGGCAGGACGGATTCCGACAGATGCCGGATACCGGTTCTATGTTGATCAGCTGATGGACGAGAAGGAAGAATTTGCAGAGGTTGCAAAGCAGGAGCGTGACACACTGTTAGAGCGGGTGGACCGCATGGAGGTGCTCTTGAAGCAGGTTGCGAAGGTACTGGCATACAATACCAATTATGCAACGATGGTTACGGCACCGAATTATGAGAAGACAGTCAAGTTTATCCAGCTTTCCCTTGTAGATGAGAACACACTTCTGGCAGTCATCGTGGTTGAGGGTAACATTATTAAGAATCAGATGATTCACATCAATGTAGACCTTGATAATGAAGATGTTCTGAAATTTAATATCTTATTGAATACCTTCTTACAGGGTGCAAGCTTAGAGGACATCAATTTAGAGATGATTCAGGCGATGAAGAAGCAGTCCGGAGGGTATGGCGAGATATTAGACCAGATCTTCCAGGGAATTGTGGAAGCAATACATGAGGCACAGGAACTTGAGGTTTATACCAGCGGGGCGACGAATATTCTGAAGTATCCGGAGCTTGGAGATATATCCAAGACGAGTGAATTGCTTGAGAAGCTCGAGGATAAGAACGAAGTATCCCATCTGCTGGAAGAGACAACCGGAAAGACGAATGAATCCGGAATTCAGGTATATATTGGAGATGAGACACCAAGCCTGAAAGATTGCTCTCTTGTTACAGCGACCTACCAGATGCCGGAAGGCGCAAAGGGAACAATTGGAATATTGGGACCGAAGAGAATGGATTATAAGAAGGTTGTTAGTACATTGAAGAACCTGACAATCGAACTCGATGAGATATTCAAGAAAGGCGAAGGGGTGAATGAGAATGGCCAATAAGACAAATGTAAATGTAAATAAAGAAGCGGAAACAGTCGAAGAAGTTAAGGCTGTGGATGATGCTCCGGTAACAGAAGGAACCGACGTGCAGGTAAACGAAGAAGAAACTGTTCCGGCAGAGAACAAGGAAGAAGCAGAGGCTGCAAAACCAAAGCCGGTTTCAAAAGGAAACCGCAGGGGCAGCAAGGCTCTTCAGCTCGAGCTGGAGAAGGCGAAGGAGCTGGCAGCCGGCAACGAAGAGAAATACAAGCGCCTGCTGGCAGAGTTCGAGAACATGCGTCAGCGGAACGAGAAAGAATCCAAGAAGATGTATGATATCGGAGCCAAGGAAGTTTTAGAGAAGCTGCTTCCGGTAGTGGATAATCTGGAACGTGCCCTTTCTAGTATTCCGGAAGAGGATATGGACCGGGCATTTGAACAGGGTGTCGATAAGATCTACCGGCAGCTCATGGTATCACTTGAGGGCCTTGGCGTAAAGCCGATGGATGCAGAAGGCAAGACATTTGATCCGGACTACCACAATGCGGTAACACATGTGGAAGATGAGAATTACGGAGAGAACGTTGTAGCCGAAGAGATGCAGAAGGGCTATATGTACAAGGATCAGGTATTGCGATACAGCATGGTAAAGGTTGCAAATTAACCTTTTACAATAAATCAAATAGCATATTTTAAGAGATAATAATTAGGAGGAAAAATATTATGGGTAAGATTATTGGTATTGACTTAGGTACAACAAATTCATGTGTAGCAGTTATGGAAGGTGGTAAGCCGGTTGTTATTACAAATGCAGAAGGCTCAAGAACAACACCATCTGTTGTTGCATTTACAAAGACCGGCGAGCGTGTCGTTGGTGATGCAGCAAAGCGTCAGGCAGTTACAAACGCAGATAAGACAATCGCTTCCATCAAGAGACATATGGGTAGCGATTACAAGGTAGACATCGATGGTAAGAAGTATTCTCCACAGGAGATTTCAGCTATGATTCTTTCTAAGCTGAAGAGAGATGCCGAGAGCTATATCGGTGAGCCGGTTACAGAAGCAGTTATCACAGTTCCTGCATACTTCACAGATGCACAGAGACAGGCAACAAAGGATGCAGGTAAGATCGCAGGTCTTGATGTAAAGCGTATCATCAACGAGCCTACAGCAGCAGCTCTTTCTTATGGTCTGGATAACGAAGAAGAGCAGAAGATCATGGTATACGACCTTGGTGGTGGTACATTCGATGTATCTATCATTGAGATTGGCGACGGTGTCATCGAGGTTCTTGCTACAGCCGGTGATAACAAGCTTGGTGGTGATGATTTCGATAACGCAATTACACAGTATATGCTCGAAGAGTTCAAGAAGGCTGAGGGCGTAGATCTTTCAACAGATAAGATGGCTATGCAGAGATTGAAGGAAGCAGCAGAGAAGGCAAAGAAAGAGCTTTCATCCGCTACAACAACAAACATTAACCTTCCATTCATCACAGCTACCCAGGATGGTCCAAAGCACTTTGATATGGATCTGACACGTGCAAAGTTTGATGAACTGACAGCACATCTGGTAGATAAGACAAGAGTTCCTGTACAGACAGCATTGAAGGATGCAGATCTGACAGCAGCAGAGCTTGATAAGGTACTTCTGGTCGGTGGTTCTACACGTATCATCGCTGTTCAGGAAATGGTTAAGAAGCTGACAGGCAAGGATCCGTTCAAGGGTATCAACCCGGATGAGTGTGTTGCAATCGGTGCTTCTATCCAGGGTGGTAAGCTTGCAGGTGATGCAGGTGCCGGCGAAATCCTTCTGCTGGATGTTACACCACTTACACTTTCTATCGAGACAATGGGTGGTATCGCTACACACCTGATCGAGAGAAACACAACGATTCCTACAAACAAGAGCCAGATCTTCTCAACAGCCCAGGATAATCAGGATGCCGTTGATATCAACATCGTACAGGGTGAGCGTGAGTTCGCAAGAGATAACAAGAGCCTTGGACGTTTCAGACTGGATGGTATCGCTCCTGCAAGACGTGGTGTTCCACAGATTGAGGTTACATTCGATATCGATGCAAACGGTATTGTAAACGTATCTGCAAAGGATCTTGGCACAGGTCGTGAGCAGCATATCACAATCACATCCGGAACATCCCTTTCCGATGAGGATATCGATAGAGCAGTCAAGGAAGCTGCTGAGTACGAGGCACAGGATAAGAAGCGTAAGGAAGCAATCGAAGTACGTAACGATGCAGATGCTATGGTATTCCAGACAGAGAGAGCACTTTCCGATGTAGGAGATAAGCTTTCTGCAACAGATAAGACAAAGGTAGAGGCTGATCTGAAGGCTTTGAAGGATATCATCGAGAGCACAGATCCGGATGCCATGACAGACTACGATGTAGAGAAGATCAAGGCTGGTAAGGAAACATTGATGAACAGCGCACAGGAATTGTTCTCAAAGCTCTATGAGCAGAACGGTCCTGGTGCAAACGCTGGTACAGGCACAGGCACACCAGATTATTCAGACGATGTAGTGGATGGAGACTACAAGGAAGTCTAAGCGTTAAGACGGGGAGCAAGTTGATAAAAAGCAGATTACGAATAATAAGGGTGAGTGCAGATGTCTGATAAAAGAGATTATTATGAAGTCCTCGGAGTCACGAAAGGTGTCTCCGAGGCGGATTTGAAAAAAGCTTACCGTAAGGTAGCGAAGAAATATCACCCGGACACAAACCCGGGAGACAAAGAAGCGGAAGAAAAGTTCAAAGAGGCTGCAGAGGCATATGCTGTACTGTCCGATCCTGAGAAGCGTGCAAAGTATGACCAGTATGGTCATGCTGCATTCGAGCAGGGCGGTGGTCCGGGCGGCTTCGGTGGATTTGACTTCTCAGATATGGGAGATATCTTCGGAGATATCTTCGGAGATATGTTCGGTGGCGGCAGCCGTCAGAGACAGTCCAATGGTCCGGTTAAGGGTGCGAACATCAAGACAACCGTACGTGTAAGTTTTACAGATGCTGTATTTGGTACACAGACAGAGCTGGAGCTTCCGTTGAAGGATGAATGTACGGTCTGTCATGGTACAGGAGCGCAGCCGGGACATCAGCCGGAGACTTGTAGCAAATGTGCCGGAAAAGGTCAGGTTGTCTATACCCAGCAGTCATTGTTCGGTATGGCAAGAACCGTATCCGTATGTCCGGATTGTGGCGGTTCCGGAAAGATTATCAAGTATAAGTGCAGCAACTGTGCAGGTTCTGGTTATGTAAAGAGTAAGAAGAAGATTCAGGTCGCTATTCCGGCAGGTATTGACAATGGTCAGAGTATCCGTATTCGTGCAAAGGGCGAGCCGGGTATCAACGGCGGTGAACGTGGAGACCTGCTTGTAACCGTGCTTGTTGACCGGGATCCTAGATTCCAGAGACAGGAGTATGATCTTTACTCTTCTGAGCCGATTACATTTACACAGGCAGCGCTGGGAGGCAAGATTACCGTTACAACGATTGACGGACCTTATGAATTGGAGATCAAGCCGGGTACACAGACAGATACGAAGGTAAAACTGAAGGGCAAGGGTGTTCCGACACTTCGTAACAAGACCGTGCGTGGTGATCATTATATCACTTTGGTTGTTCAGGTACCGGATAAGCTGACAGAAGAGCAAAAATCGATTCTGAACCAGTATGCGAATACAACAGTGAATGCCCGTTCGTCTACGGATGCGGCATCGTCCGGTTCTTCGATTTTTGGTGATCATAAGAGAAAGAAAGGGTTCAAAAAAGGATTATAGGTAAGGTAAAATGATGTGGACAAAACTGACCATCGATACAACGGTGGAAGCTGTTGATCTCATCTCTGCATTCTTAGATGAAAAGGGTGTGGAAGGTGTGATGATAGAAGATCATGTGCCACTTACCGAGGAAGATAAGGCTGCTATGTTTGTGGATATCCCGCTTGTTGATGGCGAGGATGATGGAACCGCACAGGTTTCCTGCTACATAGATGACTCTTTCGATATAGAAACGTTAAGGGCGGATATAGCTGCAGAGCTTACCCGCCTTGAAGCGTTTATACCGGTAGGCAGCAAGAATATAACGCTCTCGAATACAGAGGACAAAGACTGGATGAACAACTGGAAACAGTTTTTCCATCCAATCCGTCTCTACGATGATATTGTAATCAAACCGACCTGGGAGACAGTTGAAGACTCGAAACCGGATGATATCGTGATCGAGATCGATCCCGGGATTGCATTTGGTACAGGATCCCATGAGACAACGAAGCTCTGTATCGGACAGTTAAAAAAATATTTAAAGCCCGGAGATACGGTGTTTGATGTCGGCTGTGGCAGCGGGATCCTATCCATGATTGCGTCAAAGCTTGGGGCAGGCTTTGTACATGGCATGGATATCGATGAGCTTGCGGTACGGGCAAGTGAGGAAAATGCAAAGCTTAATCATATGGGTGAAGATACGATTAAGTTTTCGTGTGGAAATCTGCTTGCGGATAATTATATTGGCAAGGGGACGACATTCCAGCTTGATCGTTCATCAATCAAGGAGACACAGCATCTGGAAGTAGACAGACAGTATGATATTGTCGTTGCCAATATTCTGGCAGATGTGATCGTGCCGCTCTCGGCGGTGATTGGACCATATTTAAAGGATGGTGGATATTTTATTACATCCGGAATTCTGGATGTGAAGGAAAAAGATGTCACAGATGCAATGACTGCGAATGGTTTTGAAGTTATCGATGTCGTGCATATGAACGACTGGGTATCTGTGATCGGAAGAAAATAAAAAATATAAATAGTATAACAAGAGCGGATGTAACACCCGGCAAAAAAACGCCGGGTGTTATTTTATGTAGGAACAGCACGGATATTCCGGTATGAGACATATGTCAACTCTGGTATTCCCATCAAAAATAGTAAATTGAGACAAATATAGAATTGAAATCTCTTCCGAAATCGGATAGAAAAAAGAAGAGGGATAGTGTATAATACTCGCATTGACAAACAGGAGAACGAAAATATGGTTTTTAGCTCAATTTCTTTTTTAAGTGGTTTTTTAGTGCTGGTCTTTCTGATCCACACGATTGTTCCGGACATACGAATCAAAAATGCATGTCTTGTCTTGTTCAGTATTTTATTTTATGCGGTAGGAGAGCCGGTATATGTTGTGTTAATGCTTGGCTCATCGCTTATGAATTATCTGCTTGGATTATGGATGAATCGTGCGGATAAAAAGAAACAGAAGAAATTAAAAAAAGGCGTTTTGATAGCGGCAATTGTGTTGAATCTGGCATTGCTTGTCGTATTCAAATATACGGATTTTCTGATTGGGATTGTGAACCGGATCGGGCATTTATCCATCCCGTATCTGAAACTGGTTATGCCGATTGGCATTTCATTTTTTACATTTCAGACGATGTCGTACATCATTGATCTGTACCGCGGAGATTGCACCTGCCAGAAGAATTATTTCCGGCTTCTGCTTTATATCAGCTTTTTCCCACAGCTGATCGCAGGTCCGATCATCAAGTACCGGGATATTGAAGCGGAGATTGCAGACCGCAGGCAGACTATGACAGATATCGAATACGGAATCCGGCGGTTTATCGTCGGTTTGTCGAAGAAGGTGCTGATCTCCAACGCACTTGCGCAGATGGTAGACCGGCTGATGCCGCATGCATCCGGCCTTGGTATGGCAGCTGCATGGCTTGTGGCAATCGGTTATACACTTCAGATCTATTATGATTTCAGTGGTTACAGCGATATGGCAATCGGGCTTGGCAGGATGTTCGGATTCCATTTTAAAGAGAATTTCAACTATCCGTATGCGTCGCTGTCCATTAAGGAATTCTGGCGCAGATGGCATATTTCGCTGTCTACGTGGTTTAAGGAGTACGTATATATTCCGCTTGGCGGTAACCGCAAGGGTGGTGCACGCACGATTCTCAACAAATACATCGTATTTTTTCTGACCGGGTTATGGCATGGAGCGAATACGACATTTATTTTGTGGGGATTGTTCCACGGAACATTTCTGGTGTTAGAAGGGCACACGAAGTGCAGTATCCGACGCGTGCGGTGGAAATGGGTACAGTACCTATATACGATGCTGGTTGTAATCTGTGGGTTCGTGATGTTCCGGGCAGACAGCGTGGCACAGGGATTCGGGATACTCGGACAGATGTTTTCCTTCCACGGCAATGCGGAGGGATGGATACTTGCCCGGGCAGAGCTGACGCCGTATCTGCTTACGGCGCTGCTTGCCGGCATCCTGTGTATGTTTCCATGGGCGGAAGCCATCAAAGGGAAACTTCAGAACTGTAAGCGTGTGCAAACGGCATCCGTGGTACAGATTGCCACAGGCATAGGATTGCTTGCGTGTCTGTTGATCTGCATGGTGATGCTGGCATCAGATGCATATAATCCGTTTATATATTTTCGATTTTAAGGACTGGAGGACATATCTATATGAAAATTTATCGTGTTATATTCTGTAGTCTGTTCTTCCTGATCCTTGCCGTGCCTCTGGTTGGTATGCTCTGGTACAAGGAGCCGGAATCGACCGAGAACAAGACACTTGCGCAGAAGCCGCAGCTGGTGGAAGAGAAAACAATCAATTACAAATATCTCTCAGACTTAGAAGCGTATTTCTCGGATCATTTTGCCTATCGGCAGGAGCTTGTTACCGCGGATGCGGTTTTGATGAGCCGGGTATTTCATCAGTCAAGTGAGAATCTGGCAATCGTCGGAACCGATGGTTGGCTGTATCTGCGTACGACATTGGACGATTACCAGGGAACAAACCGCATGAGTGACCGTGGTATCCGGAATGTGGCAACTGTGGTTTCCCTGATGCAGGAATATGTGGAAGGCATGGGGAAGACGTTTGTATTTACAAGTGCACCGAACAAAAATACACTCTATCCGGCGTACATGCCGTATTATTACACGCAGACAGACAAACCGACGAATCTGCAGCGTGTAACTATGGTCATGCAGGAGCTTGGGTGTAATTACGTGGATCTGTATGCGTTGTTTGAGGCACAGACAGGGGTGCTTTATCATAAAGGAGACTCCCACTGGGATAACCGGGGAGCAGCACTGGTACAGGATGCACTGCTCGAACAGGCAGGCGTGGAACATACGGATCTGACGCAGGTAGAACCGCAGGTGCGTGATGATTTCGAAGGAGACATTGACAAAATCTTATATCCGCTTGCAAGACATCCGGAAAAGGAATATGATTATAGTCCGCACTTTACATATAGCTATGATGGGACAGATGATGTGACCGCGAATGTCGTGACAACGACGGGAACAAAAGGAGACGGATCCCGTCTGCTTTGCTTCCGGGATTCTTTCGGCAATTCTTTGCTGCCGTTTCTGGCACAGGAATTTGACTTTGCGAAGTTTGGTAAGGCAGTTCCGTACCGGATAGATGCCATGTATACGGAGAACCGGGATGTGTGCATCGTTGAGCTGGTAGAACGGAACCTGGTCAATCTTGTCAAATTCGCCCCCGTCATGCCTGCACCGCTCCGGGCATTCTCGGAGGACACACGAAGCTATAGTTCGGAGACTGTCACAGCAATGGTTTCAGAATTTGATGGATACTATAAGATACAGGGGTTTGCAGATGAAACATATGTGGATACGGATTCCCCGATATATCTGCGTTTTACCGGAGAATCCGGGTGCTTTGTCATTGAGGCGGCACCTGCGGATGAACTGACAACGGGAACCCCTTCCGATTATGGGTTTACGGCGTATATCGGCAAACAGGCATTCCCGGCAGGGGAATATCAGATGGAAATGATTACAGAGCACGATGGAAGCTATTATTCCGTGCAGTTAGATAATATTTGTATCAATTAAGGAGGACATAGGGATATGAGAAAGAATTGGAAGCAAACGGCATTCTTATGTGTGGTAACAGCGGCAATGCTGCTTAGTGGATGCGGAAGTGCGAAGAAGGATGCCGCAACCGCAAGTGATGCGTCGGTAAAGACAGAAGCATCGACAGAGAAGGAAACAACAGAGCAGACAACGGAATCGAAGACGACGGAGTCTAAGAAAGACAAAGATAAGAAGGATAAGACAACGACTGAATCCGGCAAGAAGGATACGGATACGAAGACGACTGAGTCGAATAAGAAGGATACGCAGACATCTGTGACGACACAGGCACCGGCGACAACGCAGGCACCGGCGACGACACAGGCACCGGCGACAACACAGGCACCGGCGACAACGCAGGCACCGGCGACAACCCAGACGCCGGAGACAACTGCCGCACCGGTGGAAGAAACAGGACCGACAATTGTTCCAAACTGTGATAAGGGCGGTTATGATTATATTTACCCGGATGGTACAATTGAGTGGCATCCGGAATAAAGGAGCGAGACTATGCCTAGATTTTATGTAGAAGATTGCAGCGATTCACAGGAACAGATCACAATCACAGGGGAAGATGTGAATCATATCAGAAATGTACTCCGGTTATCCGTCGGAGATGCATTGACGGTCTGTGATGGAAACGGAAAAGAATACACATGCAGCATAGCGGCTGTGGATAAGGGTGTTGTCTATGCGAAGATTGAGGATATCAATCAGAACGCAGCGGAGCTTCCGTGTGCAATCACGCTGTTTCAGGGAATGCCAAAATCCGATAAGCTGGAGTTTATCATCCAGAAAGCGGTAGAGCTTGGCGCGGCGGAGATCGTTCCGGTGATGATGAAGCGTACCGTTGTGAAGCTCGAAGATAAGAAAAAGGCGAAGAAGCTGGAGCGCTATCAGGCGATAGCGGAGTCAGCGGCGAAGCAGTCGGGCAGGGGTGTGATTCCGAAGGTTTCAGAGTTTTGCTCTTTTCGGGATGCACTGGCACGCGCCGGTGAGTTTGACGTGTTGCTGCTTCCGTATGAGAGTGCAGAGGGAATTGCCTATGCAAGAGAGGTAATCGCACAGGCGGCAGACCTTCCGGCAGGCTCGAAGGTGGCGGTATTTATCGGACCGGAGGGTGGTTTTGCACAGGAAGAAGTTGCGGCGGCACAGGAGAAGGGGGCGAAGGTAATCACACTTGGAAACCGGATTTTGCGAACGGAGACAGCCGGACTTGCCGTGCTGTCGATTCTGATGTTCTCGATGGAACAATAAATAAAGGATACGAGGAGGAACGATATATGGAAAGAGCATGGATGAAACATAGGAAGAAGAGACTTGCAGCAATGCTGCTGGCTATATGCATGGTGACAGGGATGCTGCTTGGGGTTACACCCGGGACTGTCAGGGCGGCAGAACTGCCATCCGTCTATTACAGTGGTCATATGCAGACTTACGGGAACCTGGCACAGGTAAAGGATGGAACAACGTTAGGTAATCTCGGCACCGGGAAAAGGCTGGAGGCAATCAAGATTGATTCATCGGTCAAGCTTACTTACCGGGCACATGTGCAGAGCTATGGCTGGCAGGATTGGAAGACGAACGGACAGCTTGCAGGCACAATGGGAAAAGGAAAACGGTTAGAGGCAGTCTGTATCCGATTGACGGGACAGGATGCAATGATGTATGATATCTACTATCGGAGCCATATCAGCGGCGGAGACTGGCTTGGATGGTCAAAAAACGGTGCAATCTCCGGTACATGCGGGTATGGCGTCAAGCTCGACGGAATCCAGATCCAGCTTGTTGCCAAGGATGCGGCAGCGCCGGGGAGCACGGATTATGGAAGCATTGAACAGGAAAAGGCAGTTTCGGTTGTATACTCCGGGCATGTGCAGACATACGGAAATCTTCCTGAGACATCAAATGGCGCCATACTTGGAACAATCGGACAGGCGAAGCGTATGGAAGCTATCTCCATTTCTTTGAGAAATACAGATGTGGACGGAGGCATATCCTACCGGGTACATGGGCAGACCTATGGCTGGCAGTCTCTCCGTTCAGATGGACAGATGGCAGGCACAACCGGACAGGCAAAACGGTTAGAAGCAATCGAAATCAATCTTACAGGTAACATTGCAAGATACTATGATATTTATTACCGGGTACATATCCAGAGCTATGGTTGGTTAGACTGGGCAAAAAACGGTGCTACAGCCGGTTCTGTGGGTATGGCAAAGCGGATGGAAGCGATTCAGATCAAGCTTGTTGCAAAGGGCGGAACAGCACCTGGGACAACCATGTATCCATTTGTAAAGTCAGCATTTGATTCTGTGGGAGCAAACCGGATTGTTAAGGAAATCGGCAATGTGGATCTGTGGCTTGGAGATTCCAGAATGGTTGGATTCGGTAATACGATTTACGGATATATGGATCGCAACGAATCGATTCATCCAAATTTCCTTGCGAAAGTATCCGGAGGATGCGTGTGGCTGAACAGTAAAGGGCATCAGCATATCTGCGAGACATTGAATCAAAAGCCGAACGCTGTGATCGTGTCAAACTTTGGATTGAATGATATATATAATTATGAGAATTATGCAGCATTTTATAAGAAACTGCATGCAGAATATCCGCTTGCAACAATCTGTGTTATGTCGGTAAATCCGGTAGGAGCGAACTTCCGGTATAGTAACAATTATGGTGCTGCCGGATTCAATCAGAACATTCGTGAATTTAACGAATATATGCGTAATCACGTAGCTGATTTTAATGGGTATTTTATCGATACATATTATGGACTCAATCCGCAGACGATTGCAGATGGTGTACATTATTCTGCTCCGACATGCCGGAGTATCTATAAATATGTGACAGGAAATTAGAATAGACGTAGTAAGAGGCTAAAGGAAATTTATGGAATGTTATTTTGATAATGCAGCGACAACGGCTGTATTCCCAGAGGTAAAGGAACTGATGATGACACTGCTGGACGTGGATTATGGAAATCCATCGTCCCAGCACAAGAAGGGATTAACGGCGAAAGACTATGAGCGCACCGCGACAGAACAGGTGGCGCAGACGCTCAAATGTATGCCGAAGGAGATCGTATTTACATCCGGCGGTACAGAGGCAAATAACCTTGCCTTAATCGGGGCGGCACTGGCACACCGCCGCGCGGGCAAGCATATTATCACGACACCGATCGAGCATGCATCGGTACTTTCCACGGTGGAGTTCCTGCAGAAGGAAGGCTTCGAGGTAAGCTTCCTGGAAGTCGGTTCTGACGGAAAGGTCGATCTGGACAGTCTCTCGAAGCAGCTGCGTGACGATACAATACTCGTTAGCTGCATGTATGTGAATAATGAGATTGGAAGCATCCAGCCGATTGAGGCGCTTGTGAAGCTTGTGAAGGCACACAATCCGCAGACGCTCGTGCATGTCGATGCGGTACAGGCATATGGTAAATTAAAATTCACCCCGAAGCAGCTCGGTGTGGATCTGCTTTCGGTGAGCGGACATAAGATCCATGGACCGAAGGGCAGTGGGGCACTCTATATCAAGGACAAGACACTGATCCGCCCGATTATTTACGGAGGCGGGCAGCAGAACTTCATGCGTTCCGGTACGGAGAACCTGCCGGGAATCGCAGGCATGGGGCTTGCGGCGCAGATGATCTATACCGATCATGAGGCGAAGATGCAGCATGTGCGGGAGGTGCGAGATTATCTCGTATCGGAAGTTACGAAGATCGAGGGTGTCTACGACCATTCCGGCGAGGCACCCCATATTGCAAGTATCAGCTTCGAAGGCGTGCGTGCCGCGGTTTTGATGCGCGCAATCGGTGATAAAGGCATCTATGTATCGGCAGGCTCTGCGTGTTCTTCGAACAAACCACAGGTAAGCCATGTCCTGACCGCAATCGGATTGTCACAGGAGCAGTTAGAATCGACACTTCGTTTCAGCTTCTGCGAGTGGAACACGAAGGAAGAAGTGGATTATTGTGTGGCAGTATTAAAGGAAACCCTTCCGATGCTGCGGCGCTATACACGGAAGAAATAATTGATATTCCCCGCTGTTTCTGCTATAGTGAATCGTTGGAAGATACAAATAAAGCAGTTAGAAATGAGGATTACAATGCAGTATAAGATGTTTTTGATCAAATATGCGGAGATCGGAACGAAGGGAAAGAATCGTTACGTCTTCGAGGAGATTATGTGCAAGCGTATGCGTGCACGTTTAAAGCCACTTGGGAAGTTCGAAGTTCGCCGGGAATACGGACGTATATTCGTGGAGGCGTTTTCGGATTATGATTACGACGATGTCATGAAGGTACTCACAACGATCTTCGGTATCGTCGGTGTGTGTCCGGTCAAGGTTGTGGAGGAGTTAAGCTACGAGGCAATCTCCGAGGCAGTCGTTGCACATGTGGCAGAGGAATATAACGATAAGCATTTTACATTCAAGGTAAATGCAAGAAGAAATAATAAGACATTTCCAAAGACTTCGATGGAGCTAAACTGCGATCTTGGTGCAGATTTATTGAATGCGTATCCGGATATGACGGTCGATATCCATAAGCCGGATGTATTCATCAATGTGGAAGTGCGAAATGTCACATATATTTATTCCCAGATCATTCCGGGACCGGGCGGACTTCCGGTCGGCACGAACGGTAAGGGTATGACGCTTCTTTCCGGTGGTATCGACAGCCCGGTTGCGGCATATATGATTGCCAAGCGTGGTGTGGAGATCGAAGCGGTGTATTTCCATGCACCACCATTTACAAGCGAGCAGGCACGGACGAAAGTTATCGATCTCGCGAAGATTGTGTCGAAATATTCAGGCGTGATCAAACTGCATGTGGTACCGTTTACCGATGTGCAGCTTGCCATCTATGATAATTGTCCGCATGATGAGCTGACGATCATCATGAAGCGGATCATGTATCAGATCGCGCAGGAGATTGCACTGAAAGAAGACTGCCAGTGCCTGATCACAGGAGAGAGTATCGGACAGGTATCAAGCCAGACGACACAGAGTCTGCTTGTTATCGACAGTGCAATCGATAAGCTTCCGGTATTCCGTCCATGTATCGGTATGGATAAGCAGGAAATCATTGATATCTCAGAGAAAATCGGAACGTATGAGACATCCATCCTTCCATATGAAGACTGCTGTACAACATTTGTAGCACAGCATCCGGTGACAAAGCCGAAGATGGAGCAGATCTTAGAATCAGAGAAGGCACTTGTCGGTAAGATTGAGCCTCTGATCGCGAAGGCAGTCGAAGACGTCGAAATTGTATATTGTCGTTAATAAACAGGATAAATCAGGCAGGAAGTGAGAGACGTGGAAAAAAGTAAAAAGGGAATCGTGTGTATTTTGTTATCTGCATTTTGCTTTTCTCTTATGAGCTTATTTATCCGGTTAGCCGGAGATGTGCCGACGATGCAGAAATGTTTCTTCCGGAATCTGGTTGCGATGCTTATCGCAATCGCTGCACTGGTAAAGGCGCATCAGCCGTTTCAGATCGGAAAGGGCAATCTGAAGTATCTGCTTTGCCGTGCCATCGGTGGTACGTGTGGATTGATCTGTAATTTTTATGCAGTCGATCATATTTCTATATCAGATGCTTCCATGCTCAATAAACTGTCACCGTTTTTTGCGATTATCTGCTCGTTCTTCGTGCTGAAGGAGGTCGCGGGTAAGCTGGACTGGGTGACCGTAATTGCCGCATTCGTCGGAATGCTGCTTGTTGTGAAGCCGACGATGAGCATGGAGACAGTGCCGGCTCTGATCGGGGCACTCGGCGGATTTGGCGCCGGTTTTGCGTATACGTTTGTCAGAAAGCTTGGACAACGCGGAGAAAATAGTATGATTATCGTATTATTCTTCTCCGCCTTTTCCTGTGCGGTGACATTGCCTTTTTTCGTGTTCCAATATCAGCCGATGAGCGGGCTTCAATGGCTGTTTCTGATCTGTACGGGAATTTCGGCTGCAGGAGGCCAGATCTTCATCACGAAGGCGTATTCGTATGCACCGGCAAGGGAAATCTCGGTGTATGATTTCTCTATCGTGCTTTTTACGGCGCTATGGGGATTCCTATTCTTAGATCAGATCCCGGATTACCTCAGTGTAATCGGATATGTGGTGATTATCGGAACGTCCGTAGTGAAGTGGTATATCACGATTGAACGACCGCACAGGCAGGAAGTTCACAAGGAACAAGAGAGAAATGGAAAATAGTATCAATAACAGTCAGAGGCAGAATCGCATAGAAGATACAGAAGTGGCAGCCTGTACGCTGTGTCCGCGGAATTGTAAGAAGAATCGTGCAGATGGCGAGCTGGGCGTCTGTGGCGAGACCGCTACGATGCGGATCGGACGGGCGGCACTGCATATGTGGGAGGAACCGTGTATCTCCGGAGAGAGAGGTTCCGGGGCGGTTTTTTTCACCGGGTGTCCGCTTCACTGCGTGTATTGCCAGAATTACGCAATCTCGGATGGCGGCACCGGCAGGCAGATCACAGTGGAAGAGCTCGTGCAGATATTCCGTGATTTAGAAGCACAGGGCGCGGCGAATATCAATCTGGTCACCGCAGATCATTTCATCCCGCAGGTGGCACAGGCAATCTGGCAGGCGAAGGACCAGGGCTTTTCCCTGCCATTTATCTATAACACAAGCAGCTATGTCCGGGTGGAAGCTCTGCGTATGTTAGATGGATTGGTGGATGTCTATCTGCCGGATATGAAATATATGGATGTGGATACGGCTGTAAAGTATTCCCATGCACCGGACTATCCGGCGGTGGCGAAAGCCGCAATCGCGGAGATGGTGCGCCAGTGTGGTGAGATCGTCTTTGATGCGGAGGATGCGTATATAAGACGTGGCGTGATCGTGCGGCATATGTTACTGCCAAAGCATCTGTTAGAAGCAGAGAAGATCGTACGGTATCTCTATGAGACATATGGAAACCGGATCTATATCAGTATGATGAGCCAGTACACACCGGTTGGTGATATCGGGGTAAGGTTCCCGGAGCTTGCGGATAAAGTCCGCCGGAAATCATACCGGAAGCTGCTTGATTATGCAGTGAACCTAGGTGTGGAACAGGCGTTTTATCAGGAGGGAGAAGTGGCAGAGGAAAGCTTCATCCCGGAATTTTATAAGGAATAACAGGAGAGACAACATGGATATATTACAGGTAATTGCAGATGAATTGCAGATTAAGAAAGGACAGGTAGAAAAGTCGGTTGAACTGATCGACGAGGGTGCTACGATCCCTTTTATCGCCAGATACCGGAAGGAAGTGACCGGCTCGTTAAATGATGAGCAGCTGCGTGCACTGTCCGAGCGGCTTATGTATCTGCGGAACTTAGAGGAGAAGAAAGCTTCCGTACTTGCAACGATCGAGGAGCAGGGCAAGCTGACAGATGAATTGAAGAAACAGATCGAGGCGGCAATGACGATGGTTGCATTGGAGGATCTGTACCGCCCGTATCGTCCAAAGCGCCGGACAAGAGCGACAATCGCCAAGGAGAAGGGCTTAGAGCCGCTTGCGGAAATCTTACGTGCACAGGAGACAACTAAGACGATTGAGGAAGAGGCTGCCGCCTTTGTCGATGCGCAAAAGGGCGTGGAAAGTGTGCAGGATGCAATCGACGGTGCCAAGGATATTCTCGCTGAGGTCTATGCAGATGATGCCGATTACCGTACAAAGCTTCGTACAATGACGAAGGAGAACGGAAGCCTTATAGCAAAGGCAAAGGATGAGGAAGCAGATTCGGTCTATGAGATGTATTATGATTTCTCAGAACCAATCAAGAAGCTGGTCGGACACAGGATTCTGGCAATCAACCGCGGGGAAGCAGAGAAGTTCCTGACAGTTAAGATTGAAGCACCAAGACAGGAGATTTTATTCTGGCTTGTAAAGCAGATTATTAAGAATATGAAGCATGATAGCGCAAGCTATCTGTATGAGGCAATCACGGACAGCTATGACCGTCTGATCGCACCGTCTATCGAGCGTGAGATACGGAATGAACTCACGGAGAAGGCAGAGGAGGGCGCCATCAGCGTATTCGGTAAGAACCTCCATCAGCTTCTGATGCAGCCACCGATCTCCGGACAGGTTGTGCTTGGCTGGGATCCTGGCTTTGCACATGGAAGCAAGCTTGCTGTCGTCGATGAGACCGGCAAGGTACTTGATACGGTCATCATCTACCCGACAAAGGGACAGAAAAACTACGATGCAGCGAAACAGGTGTTGAAGAAGCTGATCGCAAAATACCATGTAACACTTATTTCCCTCGGAAATGGTACCGCAAGCCGGGAATCTGAGGCGATGATCGTTGAGCTGATGAAGGAGCTGAACGTGGACTTGAAATATGTCATCACGGATGAGGCAGGTGCATCCATCTATTCTGCCAGCAAGGAAGCAACCGAGGAATTCCCGGACTTCGATGAGTGGCAGAGAAGTGCGGCAAGTATCGCAAGGAGAATCCAGGATCCACTGGCAGAACTTGTAAAGATTGATCCGAAATCCATTGGTGTCGGACAGTACCAGCATGATATGAACCAGAAGAATCTTGGCAATGCACTTAACAATGTTGTGGAAGATTGTGTAAACTCAGTTGGAATTGATTTGAATACAGCCAGCCCGGCATTGCTTTCTTATGTGTCCGGTATCAATAAGACACTGGCGAAATCAATTGTATCATACCGGGAAGAAAACGGCAGCTTCAAGAACCGCAAGGAGCTTCTCAAGGTGCCGAAGCTTGGACCGAAGGCATACGAACAGTGTGCAGGCTTCCTGCGTATCCATGGCGGAAGCGAAGCGTTAGATGCAACGAGTGTCCATCCGGAGAGTTATGAGGCAGCCAAGGCTTTGATGGAGAAGATTGGTGTATCGGAGGACGATATCAAGCATGGTGGCATGAAGGGCATCAGCAAGAAGACAAAGGATAAGAAGAAGCTTGCAGATGAGCTTGGCGTGGGCGAGCCGACGCTCGTTGATATCGTGAAGGAACTCGAGAAGCCGGGTAGAGACCCGCGTGAGGAGATGCCGAAGCCGATTCTTCGAAGCGATGTGCTCGAGATGAAGGACTTAAAGCCTGGCATGGAGTTAAAAGGAACCGTGCGGAATGTCATTGACTTCGGAGCATTTGTCGATATCGGTGTGCATCAGGACGGACTCGTGCATATTTCCCGGATGTCAGACAAATACATCAAGCATCCGCTGGAGGTCGTTTCAGTCGGAGATATCGTGGATGTAACTGTAATGAGTGTCGATCTGGACAAGCACCGGATCCAGTTGTCCATGGTAAAATAAGATAAAAATACACGGGAATTATCATAATATTCAAAAAAATTAAAAAATATGAAAATTTTTCTTGCATATTGAAAAGTTATTTGGTAAAATAGCCTATGTTGTGAGTCCGCAAAGTGAATTATGCAGGCAGGGCTTAATATTTGTCAAGGAGGTGCTAACGGTGGCAAAGTGTAGTATTTGTGAAAAAGGAGCTCATTTCGGTAACAATGTGAGCCATTCTCATAGAAGATCAAACAGAATGTGGAAATCAAACATCAAGTCTGTGAAGGCAGTAGTTAACGGTACTCCTAAGAAGATTTATGTTTGCACACAGTGCTTGAAGTCTGGTAAGGTTGAGAGAGCCTAAGCAGATGGAAAAAAACAGCATATTGATATGCTGTTTTTTTTATGTCTTCCATCCGTTGATGCAGGCAGATGACAAATAAATAGAATTGCATAGCAGGTAAAAGTTGCTAAATCCTGTTAAAAAGGGTATAATAGCGCTATATGACTTTAGATAGCCGGAATCAGTCCGGCTTATTACGGAAACGGAGGTAAACGCATGAAGGGTTATTTATCGAATGAAAACGGTGAAATCATTATAGAGAACGAAGTAATTGCCCAGTATGCCGGACATGCGGCATTGGAGTGCTTCGGTATTGTTGGTATGGCAACCATAAGCATGAAGGATGGGATTGCCAAGCTTTTGAAGGGGGACAGCATCAGCAAGGGCGTCAACGTTGTGATTGGCGAGAACAACGAGCTGTCTATCGATTTCCACATCATTGTGGCATATGGCGTCAGCATTTCGACGGTATGCGATAACTTGATCAGTACCGTTCAGTATTCTATTGAGGAAATGACAGGCATGAAGGTGAAGGCAATCAACATCTATGTTGAAGGCGTTCGTGTGATAGATTAATAACACATATAGATCAGGAGGATAGACAAAGTGGCTACAAAGGTAATTGATGCCCAGTTGTTACAGAAAGCATTTATTGCTGGCGCATACAACTTAGAGAGAAATAAAGATTATATTAATGAATTGAATGTATTCCCGGTACCGGATGGCGATACAGGTTCCAACATGTCGCTTACGATCATGGCAGCAGCCAGAGAGGTCAGTGCACTCGAGAACCCATCTATGGATGAGCTTTCCAAGACGATTTCGAGCGGTTCCCTGCGTGGGGCAAGAGGAAATTCCGGCGTTATCTTATCCCAGCTTCTGCGTGGCTTCTGCAAAGAGATCAAGGGCAAGAAGCAGATTACGGTATCGGTGCTTTCCGATGGATTTGTACGTGCGGTAGAGACGGCATATAAGGCAGTTATGAAGCCGAAGGAAGGTACGATCCTGACTGTGGCAAAGGGCGTTGCGGAAAAGGCAGTGGAGCTTTCCGAGATGGATATGGATTTTGAGACACTCGGACAGGAAATCCTGGATCATGGTAATGAGGTGCTTAAGCAGACACCGGAATTGCTGCCGGTACTGAAGGAAGCAGGTGTAGTAGATTCCGGCGGACAGGGACTGATGGAGTTTTTGACGGGTGCATACAACGGCCTGACAGGAAAAGAAGAGATCAAAGAGCCGGTGACATCCGGTGGTGCAGCGAAGGCATCGACGATGTCTTCCGAGGAAATCGATACATCCCATATCAAGTACGGCTATTGTACAGAGTTTATTATTATGCTCGAGAAAGAATACAACGCAGAGACGGAAGCAAAGTTCAAAGAGTTTTTAACTTCCATCGGTGACTCGCTCGTCGTTGTATCGGATGATGAGATCGTGAAGGTACATGTGCATACGAACCATCCGGGACTTGCCTTCGAGAAGGGCTTGGAGTTTGGTTCTCTTACAAGCATGAAGATTGACAATATGCGTGAGGAGCACAAGGAGAAGGTCATCCACGAGCAGGATCGCAAGAAGGCAGCCGAGCAGGAAGCTGCAGAGGAAGCGAAGAAGGAAGAGCCGAAGAAACCATTTGGTTTCGTGGCAGTTTCGGTCGGAGAAGGCCTGAATGATATCTTCCGCGATCTCGGAGTTGATCATATCATCGAAGGCGGACAGACGATGAATCCAAGTACGGAGGATGTGTTAGATGCGATCTCCAAGGTGAATGCGGAAACTGTATTTGTGTTCCCGAACAACAAGAACATTATCTTAGCAGCGAATCAGGCAGCTGAGATCGAGGAAGAGAAGAACGTTATCGTGATACCAACGAAGACGATCCCACAGGGAATTAGTGCGCTTATTTCCTTCGACGAGACAGCGACAGCTGAGGCAAATCAGGCAGGGATGGAAGATGCAATCACCGCAGTGAAGAGCGGACAGGTTACTTATGCCGTGCGTGATACATCCATCGACGGCAAGGAGATCAAGACCGGCGATTATATGGGTATCGACGATGCAGGTATCCAGGCGGTTGGACAGGATATCACAGAGGTTGTAAAGGACCTGATCGGTGCAATGGCAGATGAGGATTCCGAGTTACTGAGTATCTATTACGGCAGTGATGTTGAGGAAGAGAAGGCGAATGCCTTAGTCGAGGCCGTGCAGGCTGCTTATCCGGACTTTGAAGTCGAAACACATGCAGGCGGACAGCCGATCTACTACTATATCTTGTCTCTGGAATAATGTGAATAAACGAAATTGCCTGATCGCAGTTTCATGTATAAATCCTGACAGAATGAGCGTGTTTTGTCAGGATTTTTCTATGGGAAGAGTGGAAATATTTCAGCGGTTTCGTTATAATGAATACAGTTATCAGAACGCAAAAATGAGATAGAAGATTGAAAAGGGTATGAGAAAAGAAGACAGTATAAAGACAATTAAAGGAATCGGAGAAAAGACAGCGGAAAGCTTTGCACGGCTTGGAATCTTCACGATCGATGACCTGCTGCATACTTATCCACGCAATTACTTAAGCTATGAGGAACCGGTACGCATCCGGGAAGCGGCTGTTGGCGAACGCCATGCGATCCGGGCGATGATCACTTCTTATGTGACGGTCAAACAGGTGCGGAGCTTAAAGCTTACGATTATGACCGTCGGTGACGGAGAAACAACAATGCATATGACATGGTTCAACCAGCCGTTTCTAAGAAATGTATTCCACAAAGGGGATTCCTATATCTTTGTTGGTACAGTCAAAATAAAAAACGGCATGCGTGTGATGGAACAGGCAGAGTATTATAAGCTTCCGGTGTATGCCGGAATGCAGCAGGAGATGCAGCCGGTCTACCCGCTTACGAGCGGATTATCCAACAAGACCTTCCAGAAAGCAATTATCGCTACCAGAGAGCTGATCTGCCAGATGGAGGATTATATACCGGAGGATGTACGGACGGAACATAACCTGATGGAATTATCCGAGGCCTATGAGAACATTCATTTTCCGATGAACCAGACAGTCTTGAAAAATGCAATCCGCAGACTTGCCTTTGATGAGTTTTATCAGTTCCTCTATGATATGGCATCGATGAAGAAGACAACGCAGCTGCAGGAGAATACGCACAAGATTGTGCAGGGTAAGGCGGTTGCGGACTACATATCAGATCTTCCGTTTTCACTTACGAAGGGACAGCAACAGGCAATCGAGGATATTCTCGCGGATATGGGAGGAGATGGTGTGATGAACCGGCTGATCCAGGGAGATGTCGGTTCCGGAAAGACGGTCGTTGCTGCGGCATCGCTGCTTGCCTGTGCGAAGGCGGGGTATCAGGGTGCGCTCATGGCACCGACCGAGGTGCTTGCGAGACAGCATTACGAGGAATTGTCAGAGCAGTTTGCGAAGTATGATATCCGTACGGCGTGTCTCGTCGGTTCGACACCATTAAAGGAGAAACGAAGAATCTATGAAGCATTGAAGCAGGGTGGGGTTGACGTTGTGATCGGCACACATGCACTTTTAGAGGACAAGGTGGAATTCAAAGATCTTGCACTGGTTGTGACGGACGAACAGCACCGGTTTGGCGTAAACCAGCGAAAGAAATTATCGGACAAGGGCTATGGTGTGCATACACTTGTCATGTCTGCGACACCGATTCCAAGGACACTTGCCATTATCCTGTATGCCGATATGGATATTTCTATCATCAAAGAGCTTCCGAAGGGCAGAAAGCCAATCAAAAATTGTGTGGTTGGCACGAATTACCGCCAGACAGCGTATCAGTTTATCGCTGGGCAGATCGCCGAGCACAGTCAGGTCTATGTCGTCTGTCCGATGGTGGAAGAAAGCGAGACGCTTGATGTGACGAATGTCACGGAATATGTGGATACGATGCGGGCGAACCTGCCTGCCGGCACGCGGATTGAGATGCTGCACGGGCAGATGCGGGCAGAAGAGAAAAATGAGATTATGAAACGGTTTTCCGATGGGGAGATTGACGTGCTTGTATCGACAACGGTTATCGAGGTCGGTGTCAATAACCCGAACGCAACCGTCATGATGGTGGAAAATGCAGAGCGGTTCGGTCTTGCACAGCTGCATCAGCTGCGGGGCAGAGTCGGACGTGGAAAGAAACAGTCGTACTGTATCTTTATCAATGGAAAGGAATCGGAGGAGTCGATGGAACGTCTGCGCGTATTGGAGAATTCCAACGATGGATTCTTTATCGCGGGCGAAGATCTGAAGTTACGAGGACCGGGTGATTTCTTTGGAATCCGGCAAAGCGGCGATGCATTGTTTGAGCTTGCGGATATCTATAATCACGCGGATATGCTGCAGCTTGCACAGGATCTTCTGAAGGAATCTGGCAGGACGATGCAGCCGGTCCGGAGAAACCGTGGTGGAATCTCAGAGACGGTGTTATAGAAATCCGGATGTGGATGCTGTTATGAATGCAAAGTTAAGCAAAAACACTGACATTGCTTAGAAAACGGTTGCCGAACAGGGCAAAAAAGCATATAATAGGCACGTGTTTGATTAAATAAGATAAGAGGAATGACATGAAAGTAAAAGTAGGGTATATTACACGCTGGAGAAGAGCCATCTTCTTCACTTTGGTTGGATGTATTGTTGTATTTGGACTGGTATCTACCGTATGTTCGAAGCTTATCGAAGCGGCACTTGTCTCGAATATGGTAAGTGTTGCGGCACTGCTTCTGTGTATTATTGTATTTGTGCTCGTATTAAGCGACAAATGGGAGCGGTTCGAAGGCGAAGGAATCGCGGCAATCGAGGATGGAACATTGACCTATCATGATAAGAAGCGTCATATCGAGATTGCGATGGATGACATAAAAAGTGTGGATATCAAGCCAATCACACTCGGTCAGACAAGCAAGACGAATCTTGCATATCTGCTTGTGATCAAGACAAATAAGAAGAAATATCAGATCGAGTCGGAGCGCGCCAGAGGGCAGGCATACGATGAGGTTGACCTGCACCGGTTATATATCTGGATACAGGAAAAACGTACAAAATAAGAGGGTTACAGGGGAAGGAAACAGATAAAATGAAGAAAAACAATAACAAGGTATGGATTGCAGTGATTGCAGTGTTGGTCGTTGTGATTGCAGTGCTGATCGTAGCATTAGTACGAAGAAAACCGAAGGATGATGTCGAGAAGGTAACCTCCGAGGAGGCAGTCCAGACAGAGACTGAACCGGAGACGGCATCGGACGCGAAGAAAGAGGAAACAACGGAAACAACGGAGACACAGGCAGTACAGGATTGTTTCGTCAAGGTGACGAACAGCAACTCCTGGGAGAGTGCAAATGGGTACAGCGGTCAGCTGGATTCCACAATCACGAATAAGACAGGCAGTGCACTCAAAAACTGGGAGATCAAGATGACCGTACCGGATAAAACGACAGTGGACAGCTCCTGGAATGGAACATTCAAGCTGGAAGGTACTACCTTGTCAGTTACGAGCGTGGACTATAATACAGAGGTTCCGGCGAAGGGAAATCTGAAGGATATCGGTGTCATTGTGACAGCTCCATCGCAGGCAGATCTGAAAGCCATCTGCGATAGTGCAGTACTCTATGTAGATGGAAAAGAATACAAAGGAAGCAGCGAATCGTCTACGACAGAAACTACCGAGGCGAAGGAAGAGACAAAGCCGAAGGAGAAGACAGAACCAGAGAGTGGAACCCCTGTTGATAATCACGGCAAGCTTACGCTCACGGGCACGGATATTGTAGATAAAAATGGAGATAAATATCAGTTAAAGGGTGTCAGCACACATGGTATCGCCTGGTTCCCGGAATATGTGAATCAGGATGCGTTCGAAAGCCTGCGTGACGATATGGGTGCCAATCTGATCCGTATCGCGATGTATTCCGGCGAGAATAACGGATATTGTACCGGTGGTGACCAGCAGAAGCTGAAGGATCTGGTGAAGACCGGTGTGGATGCGGCAACGAATCTTGGTATGTATGTCATTATTGACTGGCATGTATTAGGTGACCTGAATCCACAGACCTACAAGGAAGAGGCGAAGGCATTCTTCGAGGAGATGTCTGCCCTGTACAAAGATTATGACAATGTAATCTATGAGATCTGTAACGAGCCAAACGGTGGGACAACATGGGCAGATGTAAAGTCCTATGCGGAAGAGGTTATTCCGATTATACGCAAGAACGCGAAGGATGCACTGATCATCGTAGGAACACCGACATGGTCGCAGGATGTTGACATTGCGGCAGACGATCCGATTACCGGGTATGACAACATCATGTATGCAGTACATTTCTATGCGGCAACGCATACGGATAACATCCGGAACAAAGTGACAACGGCACTTTCCAAAGGACTGCCGATATTTGTCAGTGAATTTTCAATCTGTGATGCATCCGGAAATGGTGCGATTGATTACGATCAGGCAGCAAAATGGTTTGATCTGATTGATTCTGACAATCTGTCTTATGCAGCATGGAACTTATCGAACAAAGCGGAGACATCGTCTCTGATCGATTCGTCATGTACCAAAACATCCGGCTGGACGGATGATGACTATTCCGAGACAGGAAAATGGCTTAAGAAGCAGATGCATGGAGAAAACTGAGCAGGATGAATATGGCATATAGTCTGGTTATTCTAAAATAAATAGTAAAAGGAAAGAAGAATATGCGTGTAATAGCTGGAACGGCACGAAGTATGCCGTTAAAAACAATAGAAGGTCTGGAGACGAGGCCGACGACAGACCGGATCAAAGAGACATTATTTAACATACTGACCGGATATGTTCCGCAGGCAAAATTCTTAGATTTATTTGCGGGAAGCGGAGGTATCGGAATCGAGGCACTATCCCGCGGGGCAGAGAGCTGTACCTTTGTCGAGCAGGCAAAAAATGCAGCCGCATGTATTGAAGATAATCTGAAATTCACGAAGCTCGCGGACAAGGCGCAGGTGCGGAAATTTGATGCGGTAAGCTTTGTATCGTCACTGCCGGAGGTTGATTATGATGTGATCTTTATGGATCCGCCATATGGCAAGGGGTTAGAGCGCAGAGTATTAGAGGTGCTTTCCACGAAGAAATTCACGACAGATACCCTGATTGTGGTGGAAGCTGCATTAGAAGAGGATTTCTCCTATGTGGATGCACTTGGATTTGAAATAACAAAAGATAAGCATTATAAGACGAACAAACATGTCTTCTTAATGCAGAAGGAGAAAATATGAGTATAGCGGTTTATCCGGGGAGTTTCGATCCGGTTACATTGGGACATTTGGACATTATTCGTCGTTCTGCGGCAATTTTTGACCATGTAATTGTCGGAGTTTTGAATAATACATCGAAAAAGCCATTGTTTTCTTTGGAAGAACGTGTTAATATGTTGAAGGATGTAGTTTCCGAGATAGGAAATGTGACCGTGGAATCATTTGACGGATTACTTGTTGATTTTGTAAGACAGAAGAACACGAATGTGATTATACGAGGGCTGCGGGCTTTGACAGATTTTGATCTGGAGATGCAGATGGCACAGAGTAATCGTATGGTTGCGAAGGATGTGGATACCGTATTTTTATCAACGAGCACACAGTATTCGTATTTGAGTTCCAGTGTGGTAAAGGAATATGCAAGGTATGGTGTTGATTTGACGGAATTTGTTCCGGGCTGCATTATTCCAAAGTTAATTACGCGTATGAATGAATTGGATATAAAGAAGTCATAGGAGGATTCTTAAGATGGGAAAAAAGGGCGTTGAAAATATGATCGATGAGATCAAAATGTATATTGAGAATTGTAAGCCAATGCCGCTTTCACAGACAAAAATTCAGGTTCAGAAGCAGGAGCTTCTGGCTATGCTAGATGAGTTAGAGTTAAAGTTGCCAGCTGAGATTGAGCGCTGCAAGAAGATCATGCGTAACAAGGAGATGATTCTTGCGGATGCAAGAACCCGTTCCGATGCAATTATTGCAGAATCAGTGAACGAGGCAAACCGTATGATCGAACAAAATGAGATTACACGTCTTGCTAATATCCGTTCCGATGAGATCCTGGAGAACGCAAGAAGTCAGGCACAGCAGATCGTAGATCAGGCTTCCGAGGAGGCAAATGAAATCCGTCTCGGTGCCATGTACTATACAAAGGACAAACTCACAGAGATGCGTGATATCTTCCAGAAGATCCATGATATGGAGAAGGAGAATTATCATACTTTGATTGAATCTCTGGAGAACGACACATACGTAATCGAGACAAATATGACAGAGATGGATACTAACATTAATATGTTTACAGCTTCATCGAATATGTCTTATGAGCCGGCTTCTGATGACGAATTAGATAGTGCATTTGCTGATGGACAGACACCTGCCCCACAGAGTACAGGTGCTGATGCGGACACTCAGGATACGGAAGACGTAGATGTATACGGAGAGCGTGGACACAAAGATGAGGATGAAGGCTACGGCAGCGATGATGATGACGATGACGACGATGATTTTGATGATTTCTTAGACGAGTAAGAGATACATGCAAAGACCAGTCATACATCCGCAGATACATTTGACAACGAAATAATAAATCATGGACAGCCCGGATTGCTTCGTGACCTGTAAGGTTTGGAGAAAGGCAGAGATGCCGCCAAACGAGGTACACGCAAGAATCAGGGCTGTTTTGATTGCAGGAGAAAACGTGCTCACTGCAAGTACCGTGCTTCCCTGCGTGATTTCCAGTATGCCGCATAAGACGGTTGATGCATCGGAAGGAAGGTTCGGGATGGCACAGACAAGCGCAAACAGGATGGAACAGATCATGATGTATAAACCGACATAGGTGATCTGGATGACGGATTGCAATAACAGATCGTTTGTCTGCGTGGGGATGGATTGCTGTGATATAGTTTCCTTTGAATATTTGGATGTATGCCTGGACGGGGGTGATGAGTGACCGGTAACTGCAACTTCTTCTGATGCCATATGATGTAAGGTATGTATATTGGAAGATGAACATGTAGGTTTATGTTTCCCTGATGCACGGAAAAGGACGAAAGCAATACATGTGACAAGCACATACGGCACATAGAGAACCGCAAGCAGGAACCAGAAAGGAAACTGATCCTGTAGCACAATGTGTCCGATATAGCCGGACAGAAACATCGGACTGATATTATTGCACAGTGGGAGCAATAGGGTAGCGGTGGAAGATTTGATATAGCTTTCCTTCGTGAAGTCGGAAGCCATCTTTGCACCGAGCGGATAGCCACATAGAAGTCCGAGCAGGAATAAGACAGGAATCGCATAGGCGGCGCCTGTTTTTTTCGTGCGGATTTTGAGGACGAAGAGGTTTGATAAGAGCATAAAGGGAAGAAGCAGGGGCAGGACATCGTGAAACCAGAGCATAAGTCCGGCACGTGCCCCGGTGACTACGACCTGATTTTCCCCGATGAGTGTCAGAAGAAAAATAATCAGACAAAATAGCATAGAAAAACTCCCATATCTTCCATAATAAAATGTATGAACGTGGAAAGTGTTATAGAACAGGGAGTTTTCTTGTATAATCGTTCGGAAGTGTGACACCGTAATGATTATAGTAGATGCAGTTGTAGAGCTCTGTCGCACGCAGATCATACTGCCACATGGTATGTGCGGGTCCGGCGAGGGTGGCAGGGTAGGCAGAAAGCACGGAGTCAAAATCTGCTTTCTTCGTGATGACCGGAATCTCAGATGCCGCATGTAACTGGCGGATAAGCCCGCTGGAATCCTTCTTCAGTGCTAGAATATTGGCATAATATGCATAGCCGGATCCGATAAACTTCTGCCGGTCGGACTCGGTATAGTCAAGCAGCAGATGCAGGAGCGCCCGGGCGATGCGGCTTCTTGTGATGTCCTTCGTCTTTAACTGCTCGACAAGCACTTCATAGTCGATTGGATATGGGGCATGCTGCAGTTTATCCGCAAGTGCCGGGGAGATATCACAGATATCCGAAAGCTCCGGTTCCCGAAGTCTGCAAGCCTGTACGAAAGGTGTCAGCATCGCATCCGACAGATAGGTGTGTGTCGGAGCTTCCATCCGCGAATAGGTTGTCGTTGGCACCTGTGCGGCAAGCACCGAGAAGTCCGTTCCTTCCGCAAGGGCTGTCCGGATGGCAGTTGCGGAACTGATCTGTGCCTGTAGATCGGTATCGTGATAGTCGTTTGAAATCCGTTTGATAAAGATCGGTTTGATATTTGTATGTAGCTTCTTGATTGCACACAGATAGGAGAGTGCGAGCGTATTGTTCGGTGTCTTAAGAAGCGCGGCTGCCGAATCTCCGCAGATCGTAGCGATTGCCGTCTGTCTCGCTTTCGGGTAGGAGACTCCGGTTTTTAAAGCCTGTTTTAACGCAAGCTGATAGTTCTCCGGTTCCTCGGTCAGAACCTCTGCAACCTTTTCAAATAATTCCGGTTCTGCCTCTTCAACGCCAAACGCCAGATAGTCAATCGCATGAAGGTTCTTTAAGATTGCGACAGCACCATCCGCAAAATCTCCGGCACTTCCCGTCGCATACACAAACGGAAGCTCTAAGCACAGGTCAAATCCATCCGCAACCGCCATTTCCGCGCGTGTGTATTTGTCCCACAGGGCGATACTGCCACGCTGTAAGAAATTCCCGCTCATCAGCGCAATCACGTGGTCGGCGTGCGAAAGAGACATCGCTTCCTCGAAGAGATAGTGATGTCCGTTGTGGTATGGATGAAATTCTGCTATGACTGCTACGTTACTCATATCGTTATTATACCAATCCGGTCAGAATTCATCAAGGCTTGCCGGCTGGGATTTGGTGGAAACTTATTTTGGTTGGCATTTGTTTAACAATGATATATAATATGGAATCGTTGAAAATATAAGACATTGATAAGCAGGTATAAAATGGAGAATAGACGATGAAGAACGAACAAGAAAAAACAGAATGGATGCAGAAACCGGTTGTAGTATGGCTTGGCGCGATGCTTTGCTGCTTCCTGTGGGGAAGCGCATTTCCGTGCATCAAGATCGGCTATAAGCTGTGGGAGATCAATTCCCTGGATACGGCATCGCAGATCCTGTTCGCGGGTATGCGGTTCCTGCTTGCGGGCATACTGGCAATCGTGCTTGGAAGTATGCTTGAACGCCGGTTCCTGAAACCGGAGCAGGGTGCGGCAGGGAAGATTCTGTGGCTGTCGCTTCTGCAGACGGTCGCACAGTATATGTTCTTCTATATCGGACTGGCACATACAAGCGGTGTGAAGGCGTCGATCATAGAGGCAGTCAATGTGTTTGTCGCAATCCTCGTATCGGGGTGTCTGTTCCGGCAGGAGACAATCCACATAAGACAGATGATCGGCTGTCTGATCGGATTTGCGGGCGTGGTACTGATTAACTTAAATGGCGTAGACTTCCATATGCAGGCAAATGGAGAGGGCTTTATCCTGTTATCGACGATTGCCTATGCATTTTCATCCGTGTTCCTAAAGCGGTATTCTGCAAAACACAATCCGGTGATGCTTTCCGGCTATCAGTTCATCGCAGGTGGCATCATTTTGATCCTGTGTGGTCTGCTGCTTGGCGGACGGATGGGCGCAATATCGGCATCCGCCATCGGAATCCTTGTGTATCTGGCGTTCGTGTCTGCCGTTGCCTATTCCCTGTGGGGACTGCTCTTAAAATACAATCCGGTATCAAAGGTGGCGGTGTTTGGATTCATGAATCCGGTGTTCGGCGTGATCTTATCGGCATGGCTGCTGAATGAACGGGAGCAGGCATTTGGTGTACTGAGCATAATTTCACTTGCGCTTGTCTGTGTGGGAATCTACATTGTCAACAAAAGAAATGCGAATTGTTAATTTGCTCTTGACCTAAAGGTAGGTGTAGGTGGTATAAAGAAAGAGAACAATTATAGATACAGGAGATGAAACAAGATGGAAAAGCAGATCAGACAGGCATACTTCGAGGGCGAACGTCCATTGTTTGGTGCGGAGCATCTGTCCATTCAAGATACGATTTTCGGGGAAGGAGAATCCCCGCTCAAGGAGAGCCGTGATATTTCGTTGGAGGGAAGCATCTTCCAGTGGAAATATCCGCTCTGGTATAGCAAGAATATTGTCGTGAAAGACGGCACATGGGCGGAAATGGCGCGTGCCGGTGTCTGGTACACCGATGATATGACGGTTGAACGTGCGTTGATTGAGGCACCGAAGAATTTCCGGCGCTGCCGCAGACTGACGCTCAAAGAGGTTGCCCTTCCAAATGCTTTAGAGACATTGTGGCATTGCACAGATGTGACACTCGATCACGTGATGGCAAAGGGCGATTATTTTGCGATGGACTGTGAGAATATGAAGATTCGGGACTTCCAGCTTGCGGGAAATTATTCATTCGATGGAGCGAAAAATGTGGAGATCCACAATGCGAAGCTGCTCTCGAAGGATGCATTTTGGAACAGTGAGAATGTGACCGTCTATGATTCGGTGATTTCCGGCGAATATCTGGGTTGGAATTCGAAGAATCTGACACTGATTAACTGTACGATCGAGAGCCTGCAGGGCATGTGTTATATTGAAAACCTCGTGATGAAGAATTGCAAGCTGGTCAATACAACGCTTGCGTTTGAGTATTCGACGGTCGATGTGGAGATACAGGGCGGTATCGACAGCGTAATCAATCCGACGTCCGGTGTGATACGGGCAGATTCCATCGGAACGCTCATCCTGGAGAAAGAGCGGGTAAATCCTGCGGATACAAAGATTACTTGTAAGGAAATCAAAGAGACGAGGGATCATGCTCCGAAGTAAGATTAAGGCTATAATGAAGCAGGTTGATGTGTACGTAGGTCATCACACTATCGCGAGGTGACAAATGATATGAATATTGCAGATGGAGAAGATATTATGGCATATGATTTTGATAAAATAGTAGATCGTTCCAATACGAATTCCATGAAATGGAACGTGGCAGAAGGCGAGCTTCCGATGTGGGTAGCGGATATGGATTTCGAGACAGCGCCTGCAATTATGGAAGCAATTAGCAAGCGTGCGCAGCATGGTTGTTTCGGCTATACAGAGATTCCGGATGCATGGTATCAGGCGTATATCGACTGGTGGAAGGTGCGTCATGATTTTACAATGGAGAAGGACTGGCTGATGTTTTGTACCGGTGTAATACCGGCAATCTCGTCAATCGTGCGGAAACTGACAACACCAGCCGAGAAGGTGCTGGTGCAGACACCGGTATATAATATATTCTTCAATTCGATTCTGAATAATGGCAGACAGGTGTTAGAAAGTCCGCTTGTGTTTGATGAAAATGCATATTATATTGATTTTGAAGACTTGGAAAAGAAGCTTGCAGATCCGCAGACGACGTTGATGATTCTTTGTAACCCGCACAATCCGATTGGAAAGATTTGGGACAAAGCGACGCTGGAACGAATCGGTGTATTATGTGCGAAGCATCATGTGATTGTGCTTTCGGATGAGATTCATTGTGATCTGACGGATCCGGGATGTGGATATATTCCGTTTGCATCGGTATCCGGTATCTGCCGGGATAACAGCATTACCTGCATTGCACCGACGAAGACATTCAATCTGGCAGGCTTGCAGACAGCAGCCATCTCTGTACCGAATCCGGTACTTCGTCATAAAGTGTGGAGAGGAATCAATACCGACGAAGTCGCAGAGCCGAATGCATTTGCGGTTGACGCGGCAATCGCGGCATTTACCAAGGGCGCAGACTGGTTAGATGCGCTCCGTGCCTATATCTACGAGAACAAGCAATATGCAGTACAGTATGTGAAGGAACAGATTCCGGAAGTGGAGATTCTTCCTTCGGAGGCAACCTACCTGTTGTGGATCTACTGCAAGGATCTTCCGGGAAATTCGCGCGAGATCGCACACCGCATCCGCAAGAAGACGGGATTGTTCCTGTCCGCCGGAAGTGGATTCTCCGGGGATGGAGACCGATTCCTGCGACTGAATATCGCCTGTCCAAGAGCGTTGTTAAAAGACGGTATGGAGCGGTTGAAACGTGGGGTGGAGTAGTTCGGAAATTCCGAATTACTGCAGATGAACAAATATAAAGACTGTATATGGCTGAAAGAAATGGTGGAATCACTATGCGAATGACAACGTTATGTTATATCGAGCAGGATGGGAAATACCTCATGCTGCATCGGACGAAGAAAAAGAAAGATATCAATAAGGATAAATGGATCGGTGTCGGAGGACATGCCGAAGAGGGCGAAGGACCGGAAGAATGTCTGCTTCGCGAAGTGAAGGAAGAGACAGGGCTGACACTTACGTCGTACCGGTTCCGTGGGCTGATTACATTTATCAGCGACGAGTGTGAGCCGGAGCTGATGTGCCTGTTCACGGCAGATGGATTTACCGGAGAGCTGATCACCTGCAACGAGGGGGACCTGGTCTGGGTGGATAAAACACATGTGCCGGAGCTTCCGACCTGGAGCGGAGACGCCATATTCCTGAAGCAGATCCTGTCAGATGATCCAAGGTTTTTCACGTTGCGGCTTGTGTATGTGGGCGATACGCTGGTGGAACACCGGTTACAATTTTATTAGGCGGTAAATCACATATGCAGCAACCGCGGAGATGGTCTCTGTGACCGGGAATGCCCAGAACACACCATTGGCACCGAGGACGCGGCTTAAAACAAAGGCAGCAGGTATCATGACAACGGCATACCGCGACAACGAAATCAGCAGGGACGCCATTCCCTTTTGCAGGGCTTCGAGTGCACCGCAACAGGTGACCGAAACTGCCGAGATGATAAATCCGATACATATGATCGTGAGTGCCTTGACACCGATCTCAATCGTCGTCTCATTGTCGGTGAAAAGTCCGATCATCTGTCCCGGTATGAGCAGGGAGAGCAGCACACCGACCGCCATCACACCGGCGGTCAGACAGAGTGTAGTCCGGAAGATCTGCCGGACACGTTTCTTCTCGCCGGCACCGTAGTTGAAGCTGATGATTGGGCGGATTCCCTGGATGATTCCATTTGCGGACAGGTAAATAAATGTCTGCAGCTTATAATAAGCCCCAAGCACGAGAACATATTTCTCCGAAAATGCCGTCAGGATACCGTTCAGACAGGAGATCATGAGTGACGGCAGCGCCATGTTCAGGGAAGCCGGAATGCCGACGGCGTACAGATTCCCAAGTAATGCCTTGTTAAACGACAGGTTCTTACGCTTGAAGGACAGCGGCAACGGACGGAAGATACAGAATAGCACATAGACAAGTAATGTGATCGTCTGTCCGATTCCGGTTGCGTAAGCGGCTCCCGCCATCCCAATCTTCGGAAATGGTCCGATGCCGAAGATCATCAGCGGATCGAGTACGATATTGGAGATAAAACCGCACATCATACTGAACATGGAAACCTTCATTCTGCCGACCGACTGGAAGATCTTCTCCAGCGAGATTCCAAGCATGATGATGACCGAGAACACGAATACGCGGTTGGCGTAGGTAAGTCCCATCTCGATGATTGCTTCATCCTTCGTATAAAGTCTCAGAAAATGCGGCATACCGGCCATACAGGCAACCATCAGAATGACTCCGTGAATCACACTTAAGAACATGCCTGTGACCGCTGCCTCGTCCGCTTTCTCCTGATCCTTCGCACCAAGACAAAATGCAATTCTTGCATTCATCGCGATACCGAATCCAACCGCAATCGCAGTCATCAGATTCTGCAGCGGATATACCAGCGAGATTGCAGTCATGGCATCCTCGCTGATCTTCGCCACAAAATAGCTGTCGACGATGTTGTATAGAGAATTGATTGCCATGGAAATAACCATCGGCAATGACATCGAGATAACCAACGGTAAAATCGGTTTTTCTTTCATAAAATTCTGGTTCATATTTTTCACTCCTGTGTAATCATTGTGTATATCGTCCTGTCTGTGGGCAGGGCAAACCCGTCTGCCGGGCAGGGCAAGAAGAATTGTCTTGCATAAAAAAGCCACACAGCAAATATACTGTGTGGCGAAAAAAGAATTCTCTTAAAAAATCCACTCCCGTAAAGGGTTTTGGTATGTGATTGCGTGTCCGGTATGATTCCGGACACTTTCTGTATTCTAGCGGGTGGGAGGATATTTGTCAAGTGGGGAGAGATAGAAGCTGATCTGAATTTCCAGCTATCACTTTTTGCTATTTTAGTGTAAAATAAGATAAACACAAAGCTGATGCAGGTAACGGCTTGGAAGAGTCATAGATTATATTATAAGAAGGGGATAACACGATGGATAACACATCAGAACAGAAAACAGAAAATCAGGAAAAAAAGAAGATTGTCCGGGGACCAAGACTCAACCAGAAACTAAAAATCATGTATCTGATGAAGATTCTGCTCGAAGAGACAGACGAAGATCATGACCTGACACTGAACGAAATCGTTGAGAAACTGAAAGCATACAATGTCACAGCAGAGCGGAAGAGCCTGTACAACGACATCGAGAACCTGCGCACATTTGGTCTGGATATCATAGGCATGCAATATGGCAAGACCTACCATTATAAGGTTGCAAGCCGGCAATTCCAGCTTGTCGAGCTGAAGCTTCTCGTAGATGCGGTGCAGTCCTCCAGATTCATCACAGAGAAGAAATCCGACGAACTGATCGCGAAGCTTGAGAGCTACGCAAGCAAATACGAGGCGAAGAAGCTGGCACGTCAAGTCAATGTAAATGGACGCGTGAAGACGATGAACGAACGCATCTATTACAGCGTGGATAAGATTCACGAAGCGTTAAATGAGGAAAGCCAGATCAAATTCCAATATTTCACATGGACGGCAGATAAGAAGATGGAATTGAAGCATGGCGGGGCTTACTATAGCGTCAGCCCGTGGGCACTGTGCTGGGATGACGAGAAATACTATCTGGTAGGATATGACAACAGAGAATACAAGATTAAGCATTTCCGCGTCGATAAGATGGCAGATGTATCCGTGGTCTATGAGGAGCGGGAAGGAAAAGAGGAATTCTCGAAAATGCAGATGTCGGAGTACACGAACAGGCTCTTCGGCATGTTCGATGGCAATCTGGAAACAGTAACGCTCCTGTGTGAGAATCATGCCGCAAATGTGATCATTGACCGGTTCGGAACCGATATTCCACTCATGAAGACCGATGCAGAGCATTTCACAGTCCGGGTACGGGTATCCGTCAGCAAATTGTTCCTTAGCTGGATCATGGCAATTCCGGGAGTGAAGATCGTGGCTCCCGAGCGCACGGTAGATATGATGAAATCAGAGATTAAGCGGTTGCAGGAAATGTATCTGTAAGAGAGGGATGGCTCTAATAATTTTGTATGTGTAATAGAACTGAAAGGATAAATATGGTAAAGAAAATTATGCGCGATCCGCTGTTCCTGGCACAGAAATCGGTGGATGCAACGGAAGCAGATAAACAGGTTATAACAGATTTGCT
>ERZ1026868.296-NODE-296-length-36148-cov-8.551686_pt1 | contig 36148 bp, 32 predicted proteins | sample MGYA00380164_ERZ1026868 | MGnify/ENA primary metagenome ERZ1026868 (study PRJEB33269, sample SAMEA4719800) | human gut metagenome | biome: human-associated habitat; feature: organic feature; material: feces | place: Cameroon | collected 2013-10 ...
GCAGCGTCAGATGTGTATAAGAGACAGGATAAAAAGAATAATATAGATCCAAAGTATGATATAGCTGTCTGGATTCGAAGAATAGAGGAATGTGCATATCCGGAACAGGTGTTGAATGCGCTGTATAAAATAACAAAACCTAACGCTACATTACTTTTAGCATTTAATAACCGGCTTGGAATTCGATATTTTTGTGGAGATAGAGATCCATACACAAATCGTGTTTTTGATAGCATAGAAAACTATCGAAAAGTTGTAATGAATCAAGCGGATTCGCTATCAGGACGTATGTATGATAAAGCTCGAATCTCTGAATTATTGACACAATCAGGATTTATAAATCAAGTAAATTATTCGGTTTTTCCGGGATTGGATGATCCTCGTTTGATTTTTTCCGAAAAATATACACCAAATGAAGAATTGAATGTACGTTGCATACCTATATATAATTATCCGGATACTGTTTTTTTGGAAGAAGAGTATTTATACAGTGGGCTTATTAAGAATGATTTATTTCATAAAATGGCTAATGCTTATTTAATTATATGCAGGAAGAATAAAGATGATAATTGCAGAAAAGAAGTATTGCATGTTACTTCCTCAATAGATCGGGGAGAAAAAGACGGGATATTTACAATAATATATAGTGATGATATGGTTGAAAAACGAGCAATTTATTCGGAAGGTAAGAATCGATTACGGCAGTTATATTTGAACAATGAGGTTTTACAGGAAAGAGGGATTCATGTTATTGATGCTGCATTAACAGGTGACAGTTATATAATGCCATATATTAATGCAAAAACGGCATTAACATATTTATGCGAATTAGCGCAAGAATCTAGTTTGAAAAAGTTTATTTTGGAGATGGACAGATTTAAAAATCAAATATTACAATCGTCGGATATATATGAAAAAAAAGAGAATGGGAAAGCGGAACGCTTTTTCAGAAAAGGGTTTTATGATTTAATCCCGTTGAATTGTTTTATATTAAAAGGCGAATATATTTTTTATGATCAGGAGTTTGTCATTGAAGATTGTCAGGTAGGAATTATTCTTTCTAGATTTGTTGATTTAGTATATTCCTGTTGCCCGGAAATCGAGAGAAAAATATCACGAAAATTCTTTATGGAACGATATGGTATTTTGGGAAATATAGAAGAATATAGAAGAAAAGCGCAGGAATACCTAATATATTTGCGCAAAGAAAATGAGTTGCGGGGATTTTATCAAAAAAGAAGAAATACTGAGATAGTACAGTCAAATCGAAATCGCATGAACTACTCCGAGGAAGAATACCAACGCAAATTTGTTGATATCTTCCGCAACCTGGGAGACCGGAAGCTGATTCTCTTTGGCTCTGGCGCATTTACAAAGCGATTTATTGCCATGTATGGAAAAACTTATGAGATTGCATGTATTCTGGACAACAATGAGGGCCGCTTGGGGCAGCGGTTGGATGGATATGAAATCAAATCTCCGGAATATCTAAAGGAACTTTCGAAAGAAGACTATAAGGTTTTAATCTGTATTAAGAGCTATGTATCCGTAGCGAAGCAGTTGGAATCAATGGGGATTACGGATTATGGAATCTTTGATACAAGTCGTTCTTACGCAAAACCGGTATATAGGCAGGAAGGGATTGATCCAAGGACTGATTTATCTGTAAAGGCCGCGCGACCGCAGCAAGCACAGGAGTCCGGCACGGAAATGACGAAGAAATACCATATCGGATATGTTGCAGGTGTATTTGACATGTTCCATACAGGACATGTGCGTCTGTTACAGAGAGCAAAGGAGTTGTGTGATTATCTGATCGTAGGGGTTGTGTCGGATGAAGATTGTTACCGGCAGAAGAACAAGTATCCCGTAATTTCCTGTGAAGATCGTGTCGAGGTTGTCAAGGCATGCCGGTATGCGGATCAGGTGGAAGCACTTCCGACAGGTTTTGGCGGAATCCGGGATGCATATAAGATGTTTCAGTTCGATGTGCAGTTCTCGGGGGATGATCATGGCGATGATGGAGGCTGGCTTGCAGAGAAGGAATATTTGAACAAGCATGGTGCAGACCTCGTATTCTTTGATTATACGAAGGGAATCAGTTCGACGGAGATTCGTGAGAGGCTATAGCGATCGGTTTGGAAAGTAATGTATGCACGGATGAAGTGACCGAAATCTTAGAAGTGGAGATTATAACATGAAGATAGTATGTTCACCAAAAGGAATTGTAGATAAGGATCGTCCAAGACAGGGTATTATGGATATTGCGGATGCCGGATTTCTGGATCAGGGCGTGATCTGCGGACTTTCTGAGGATGAGACGGATGCGTGGGGTGATGCGGCATGTGAGTACCGGATTGTCGAACCGATCGTGGAGGACGTAGAAAAAGATGCATTATGGACGGTCAACCGCGAATATTATCTGTCCTTGCTCGATGAAGCGAGAACGCATAATGTGAAGATCCTGCTGAAAAACATGTGTCGGAATGTCGGTGGACATCTGATACGGGGCGTATGCTCGGATGCGGCAGAAGCTGTGGCGTGGGTCGATGCATTGAATACGGAAGCAGGAGAAGCACGTTTTGGATTCTGCGTGGATATGGGAGTCTGCAATGTATGCGGACAGGATTTGAATGAATATATTACGCCGCTTGGGAATCGGGTGAAAGCGGTGATCTTGCAGGATGGAAATGGAAGCGAAGCGCAGGCACTGCTTCCGTTTACAGCAGCGGATGAGAAGGCTTCGCGGACGGACTGGCTCGGGTTAATCCGCGGGTTGAGGAAGATTGCTTTTGATGGAATTTTGATCCTGAATCTGGAGGATACCGCATCTGCCACATCTCCATTACTTCGTCCTGCGTTGTTGCGGTACGCAAGGCAGGTGGCAGATTATCTGTGCTGGCAGATCGAGATCGAGACGACGCTTGCCCGATATGAGAGCCGTGTGCTGTTCGGAGCAGGCAATATGTGCCGGAATTATCTGAAATGTTATGGTGAGAAGTATCCGCCGCTCTATACCTGTGACAATAACCCGCATTTATGGGGAAGCAGACTCGATGGTCTGGAGATTCATAATCCGGAGGATTTGAAGAAATTGGACAAAGATACTGCAGTCTTTATCTGCAATATCTATTACCGGGAGATTGAGCAGCAGCTTCGAAAGATGGGACTACCGAATCCGATCGTTTATTTCAATGATGAGTATCTGCCGCAGTTTCATTTCGAGCGGTTGACGGACGAAGGGAGAAAATAATGCTTGAGATTGGTGTACAAAGCAGGAATGTCGTGGAGGATCCGTGCCCGGAGAAAGGATTCCGGTTGCTGAAGAATGTTGGATTTTCCTGTACAGATTTTAGTTTGAACAGTTATCTGACGAACAAGGATTTATATGAGGGAAAGGTAAATGCTTTTTTTAGTCAGTCAATCCCGGAGATAGAGCAGTTTTTCTCGGCACATAAGGAAGGCGCGAAAAAGGCGGGAATCCGGATCAATCAGATGCACATGCCATATCCGGTATATATCCCGAATGGCAAGAAAGAAATCAATGAGTTCCTGCAGAAGGAAATGGCGGTGAAAAGCATGCATATCTGCCATTTCTTAGAATGCAAAAATATTGTCGTGCATGGGTTTAAATTGGCGCGGTTCCTTGGCTCGGAAGAAGCGGAATGGGAGTATACCGAACGTTTCCTGAATACGATAGCCCCTTTGGCAAAGGAGATGGGAATCACGATCTGCATCGAGAATCTGTATGGTGGAATCGGCGGACATCTGGTAGAAGGCCCTTGCTGTGACGTCAGGAAGGCGGCTGCGCGGATCGACCGGATGAATGAGAGGTATCAGGCGGAGGTGTTAGGCTTTTGCTTTGATACCGGACATGCTAATCTGGTTGGACTTGATTTCGAAGATTTTCTGACGACGCTTGGTTCAAGGCTTAAAGTTCTGCATATCCATGACAATGATGGAGTGGCGGATCTGCATCAAGTTCCTTTCACCTTCACGAGAGCGCGTGAGAATGTGACGTCCACAGATTGGGAAGGGTTCATCCGGGGATTGCGTAAGATTGGATTTGACCAGGTGCTTAGCTTTGAAACCGCGCCTGTCCTGACGGCATTTCCGCAGGAACTAAAGGCGCAGGCACTCACATTGATTGCTCAGATTGGGGCGTATTTTGCAAAAAAAATAGAAAACTAAAATATTTTTCTATAGAAAAATATTCAAAATGGGGATTTTTTCGATAGTTATGTTACGAAAGCATCCCTTCTTGCAGGATTGTATCCTCTTTGACATCAACAGCCATAGTTCTTCCGATGATTTCATTCATTTTTTCAGGTGGGATTCCCGTGCCGGGACGCTTGTAGGTAAGCATCTCCGGTGTGAGGATCGCGCCTTTTTTGATGTCGCAGGTGGTGACGATCGAACGTCTGGCGTTGGAGCGGGCAGATGCCTCGGAGTCCAGACATTTCAGATCATAGCTGCCTCGCAGGGTGTCGATGAATGCAATCCCCTTCAGGATATTTCTTGCATCATCCGGGTCCATCGCGTGATAGTGGTCGTTGCCCTTCAGTGTTTTATCCAATGTAAAATGCTTCTCTACGATGACAGCTCCAAGATTATATGCAGTTTTGATCACATCGGCGCAGGTATCCGGCTTCGTATGATCCGAATAGCCAATGAGGATTGGAGAACCATTTTTGTCAGTGTAAATTGGATCTTCTGCGTAGCTTTTTTTCAAGGAAGTGATCTTGTTCAGGTTTGCATGTTCGTATGGTGTCGGATATTCCAGCACGCAGTGAAGGAGCGCGATTGGCTGGTCGTTGACACTTCGAACCAGAGACAGGGTACGGGTAATCTCGTCCTCGTTGGAAGCTCCGACAGAGATCAGCATCGGCTTTCCTTTTCGCGCCTGATATTCGACGAATGGCAGGTTATTCAGATCGGACGAAGAAATCTTGTAGACGTCCATCATGGAATCTAAGTAGTCTGCGGAAGCAAGGTCAAAAGCAGTTGACAAAAACTCGATACCGAGCATATTGCAGAAGTCCTTTAATTCGCGGTATTCTGCTTCGCCGAAGTGGTCGAATTTCTGGAAAAGCTCATACTGGGAGGTGGTTGGCTCTTCCGTGGTGTCCCAATAAGATGGGGAGGCTTTTGCAGCCAGTGTGCCAGCCTTATAGCTCTGGAATTTTACAGCGTGGATACCGGCATCTTTCGCTTCTTTGATCATCAGCTTTGCGGCGTCCATCAATGAAATGTCAAATTTTGTTGCGATGTCATAATAATTTACTCCGATTTCTGCAATCAGGACGAACTTGCCTGCCAGCGCGCGGTCAATAATTGTACTCATATAGCATCCTTTCTGTGCATTGCACCATGCGGTTGTACTCTTCGGGTTTATCTGATAAAATTATAGCAAGGTATAGATATTTTCGCAATCGAAAGTAGCGTGATTCAGGTGGCTGAGAGCTGTGTAGATGATATATATGCCGCACAGTGATGTGTATGGTACATAGAAGAACGGAAACTCAGACACTTGCAGATGAAAAATAAGGAGGCAGGAAATGGTACTCGCAGTTATCCCCGCACGTGGCGGGTCCAAAGGAATTCCAAGAAAAAACGTACGGCTGATGCACGGAAAACCTTTGATTTATTATTCCATTCAAAATGCACTTGCGTGCTCTTATATTGATGATGTGGTGGTGTCTTCCGATGATGAAGAAATCTTAAGTATCGCTGCGATGTATGGCGCAAAAGCCATGAACCGTAATAGTGCACTGGCGCAGGATGCGGTGACACTGGATCCGGTGATTTATGACGCCGTGCTCCGGATGGAACAGGAGACTGGGAAAACGTATGATGTGGTCGTAACATTACAGGCGACCTCACCGCTTCTGACGGTGGAGACATTGGATGGCGCGTTGAAATCATTCTTGGAAAGCGATTTTGACACTTATATCAGCGCAGTGAACAAACCGCACCTTTCCTGGACGACGAAGGATGGCAGATGTGTTCCGAATTATGAGAAACGTCTGAACCGTCAGCAGCTTCCGCCGAATTTCCTGGAGGCGGGTGCATTTCTGATCACAAGACGGGCATGTATGTCGGAGAACAACCGGATTGGGGCAAATGCGTCTGTCTATGAGATGCCGGAGAAAGAGGCGATTGATATTGACAGCTATGCAGATTGGATCGTATGCGAGCAGGAACTGTCGAAGAAACGGATTTTGTTCCGGGTAGATGGATACCGGGAGCTTGGTATGGGACATATCTACCGCTGTCTGACACTTGCATATAGTCTGACAGGACATGAAATCTTATTTGTGACAAGGGAAGACCGGACAGAGGGCTATCAGAAATTATTGGATTCTCACATGCATGTCCAGTCGGTTGGCAGCGATGAGGAATTTTATGCACTTGCAGGAAAATGGCAGCCGGATGTGATAGTCCATGACTGCCTGAATACCGAGCGGGAATATATCCTGCAGTTAAAGAAGCTTGCAAAGCGCGTTGTGACATTGGAGGATATTGGCTCCGGCGCCGATGTGGCAGATGCAACGATCAACGCATTGTATGAGGACGATAGCAAGGGTGAAAACTATTACTGGGGCGAAAAATATGTCTGCCTGAAGGACGAATTCCTGATTGCACCATGTGCGAAGTACCATGAGCAGGTAAAGAAGGTGGTTGTGTTATTCGGCGGCAGTGATCCTTCGGATTTTACCTATCGCGCGTACAATCTGGCGAAGAAAATGCATGCGGATTTTCCACAGATCAGCTTCCGGTTCGTACTTGGCGCCGGATATGATAACCATGTGCATAAGCTGTCGGATGATGAAGCCTGCAAGATCAAGGTGGTAACAGATATCAAGCGTGTGAGTGATGCCTTGTCCGATGCGGATTTGGCGATTACCTCACAGGGAAGAACGGTGTATGAGCTTGCGGCGATGGGCGTGCCTGCGATTGTTCTGGCGCAGAACGAGCGCGAGACGAAGCATACATTTGCCCAGATGCACAATGGTTTCTTAAATCTTGGTATGGGAAATCAGGTGAGTGATGAAACACTGGAAAAGACCTTCCGGTTTGTCGTAGAGACACCGCAGATCCGCGCGGAGATGCGGAATCTCATGCTGTCGCATGATCTGCGCAAAGGAATTGAACGTGTGAAGCAGTTGATCTTAGCAGATGAGTAATGGAATATTTATGCAGTTATGTCTGACTGATACAAGATAGATTCAGTCAGATATAACTGTATTTAGAATTTCGGTCAGGCGTGTATCATAGGTATGATAGCGCTTGACCTTTTCATAGCCTTTTTTGGCAATCTGTAACCGTTCTTCTTCGTGGGATAAATAATAATCAATCTTCTGGATCAGATCATCGACACTGTCATAGAGTACCAGATCCTCCCCGGGTATGAAATATTCTGCAAGTTCCGGCTGATAGTTGGACATGAGAAACCCGCCGCATCCCATGATGTCAAACGCTCGCTGAGGAATACCGGATTTGATGGAGCGAAGTGTCATATTTAAATTGATTTTGCTGCATTTAAAGATCTTCGGCATCACACGTTCGGAATCTGCGATACCGCAGTTTTGTACATATGGGAGCATCGCAGAATCGCTTTGCGTATACAGATCAACATGAAAATGCCTGCTCACAGCATCCAGTGTATGCTTCCGTTCCAATTCCGTGCACCGGCAGTTGAGATACGTGTCTGCGATAATTCCTTTTAAATCTGCCTCGTAATCATCCGGGAGCGGATCGAAACCAACGGCATCTATGAAATCTGACACCCATTTGTCGCTGATGGCATCCTCAATAAAATTATAGCCATAGACATTTTTCTGGGCGGAGCAAAGTCCCTCCACATATCCACGCATATAAGCAGGAAGCTTATCGGAGATGTTATCATAGCTGTTTTTTTCAGAGTACAAAGAACCAACAAAGGAAACGGCTGTGCCATACTGTTTCATATCCGCGTCAGATACTGTAACGTTGTCAAAATGCTCGATATCACATGCAAGCAGTGTGTGGAAACAGTTTCCCGGATTGCGGTGCCCGAATTTATCAAGCTGCAGCTTGTCAAACAGGAACAGACGGTTGTGAGGATATTCCATCGTCTTTGAGTAAAGGGTAGAGCAAGGGCTATCCACGGTATAGGAAATATATGGAATACCAAAAGGCTTGCTTGCACGTGCGATAATCGGTGAGAAACAGACAGAAAGAATGGCACGGACATCTGTAGTTTGCTGAATGAGAGTGGCTAGACGGAACATGTAATCTTTGTCATAGTCCTGTGGCTCCCGGTCATTCATAAATTCAACGACATCATGACCAAGCCGGGTCAGACTTTTTAATATGCCCGGTTCGCATATGCTATGATGTCTGCAAAAAATAATTTTCATGACGTAGATACTCCTCTGAAACTTTTTGTACATTTTGTATTGTATTCAGGTTTATTTAAGGGATTACACTTGTTTGCATCGTTCGATTCCGGCAAGAGCAGGTGTATAGTTGCCGGCTTTTTCATAATAGACGAGAGCATTCTTTGTGTCGCCTAAACATTCTAAGATAACTCCTACGTTGTAAAAGGCAGAATATGAATTAACTCCATCCACGACGCAGGACGGAATCTGCGTGGCTGCGAGAAAACTCTCGACTGCCTTGGAAAACTGTGCGTTGTTCATATAGATTAAACCAAGGACAAACAGGTAATCTGCGTCCCCCTTGAAATCGTCATAGACCGCCTCTAACATCAGGGCATCTGCAAATCGTTTCGTGTTGATCAGGCAGTAGCCATAGAGGTTGATGATGCTGTGAACATAGCTAAGCTTCGTGTCAAGTGGTAGTTCCATCGCCCGTTCAAAATAAGGAATCGCCTGCGCATACTGCTTGGAATAAAAATAAGAATTGCCAATCTGGTAAAGCGTGTAAGGGTCATCCGGCTGTGCTTCTAATTCCCGAAGCAAAAGCTTGAGATTCCGATCCGCCTTTTCGGCGCGGTATGCGTCATTGCCCTGATAGCCGACATGGGTGACATAGATTGGAGCATCAAAATAATCCGGCTCTGTGGATGTATCGAGTGGGACAATCTGCTCGTGAATCCGTCCTTCAAAATGGTATAGCCTGCGGGAGAAGAGACGTGCGATCGGTTCCGTGCTGCTCATCGTCTGCCCGTCGCTTTCGTACAGACTCTTGATATGGATATGACCGATGGAAGCAGGCATGGTCTGCATCTGTTTCAGCAGCTTTGACATGTCGAACATATCGACAAATTCATCGGAATCCAAGAATAAAATCCAGTCGTTGCCAGCCTTTTGCACCGCGTAATTCCGGGCTGCAGAAAAATCATCACACCATGCGAACTCATACACACATGGGGTAATTGCAGATGCAACCTTCCTGGAGTCGTCCGTAGAACCGGTGTCCACGACCACGATCTCGCATCCGAGATCTTTGATCCGGTCTAAGCATATTTTTAAATTTTCGCATTCATTTTTCGTAATGATGCATATGGATAGATTTGGCATGTTTTGTACGCTCCGTTTTCTGATAGTTCCATTATGGATGGGATTGCGGGAGGTGTCAAGCACAACCATGATTCGGTGGCGATTTTGTTGTTAGATTTCAGGTTTTAATTGACATTCTGCTAGTATACAGATAAAGTGAAAGAAGATGAATGAACGCAATTTGACAGGAAACTGATAAAAGATGGAAGGGATATATGACAGAACATGGGGACGCAGGAAGAACTGAAATTTGATAAAGGCTCGGAAGCTTATGCAAAGCTTCTGGCGCAGGAAGAGCGGGAATGGCATGAGCAATACGATGCCCTGATAGATAGAAAGATAGAGATCTTTGATAAGCTTCTGCAGATGCACAGTGCGGAAAGCTACGCACTGATTGAAAAGCTTGTTGACGATGCGATGACAGAAAATGCTGCAAAATGGAATACGTCGTATGCGTGGATCATCATTTTCACACAGATTTATCAGGCAGAGAAGAATGCCGGCGAAGTGTGGACACTGTTTGATCTTGCAGATGATTTGGAGAATCTGATAGCGATTGTACAACAGGTGAAATTCCTTTTGTGGGAAATCGTATTTCTGCAGGAGAAAGAGTCAGAAGACCTGCTTCGAAGCTTCGTAGCACAATATGATATGCAGCCGGAACTGTTACGGAATCTGGTTCGTATTTCTTGCCTGGAACCGGAAACCATGATAGACAGATTAAGAAAGGATATAGGCTTAAATCTGTAGATGGAGACAATGAAACAGGTCTGTTTGATTCGTGGCAAATATGTGGATTGCAAGAGGGTAAGAGATGAACGAGAAAAAGATATGCTTCATCATGTGTACAAATAATGCACAATATGAGGCGGAAGCGATGCATTTTATAAGTAAATTACATGTGCCGCAAGGGTATGAGGTTGATGCGATCAGCATCAAGGATGCGAAAAGTCTGACTTCCGGGTACAACGAGGGAATGCGCGCCAGTGATGCAAAATACAAGGTGTATCTGCATCAGGATGTGATGATTGTGGAACCGGATTTTATTGCAAGACTGTTACATATATTTAAAGTCCCGGAGATTGGTATGGTGGGCATGGTCGGAACCCCTCACTTACCGGAGAATAAAATCCCATGGTGGGCATGGCGTGTAGGGGCATTGTATACGTGTAATGTGAGTGCGATGGGAATGTTTGATTATGAATATCCGGAAGAAGCAAAACATGGTGTCATCGAGGTAGAGGCTATCGATGGACTTTTGATGGCTACGCAATACGATATTCCGTGGCGTGATGATCTGTTTGATAAGTGGGATTTCTATGATGTATCACAGAGTCTGGAATTTATCCGGCATGGGTATAAGGTTGTGGTTCCGTATATGGAGACGCCGTGGTGTATTCATGATGATGGATTCGTGAATCTCAAGAATTATTATGAGGAACGGGAAAAGCTATTGAAGGAATATGGGACGATGTAGCTTTGTCAAAAAAGCAGGAGGCAGGAATATGTCAATTACATTAAATGTTCCACATTACAGTGTGACGGAAGATACTGTTTATTGGAATGATTTATTTGAAGAACATAAAAATTTGCCGATGTTGTGTATCGGTCGGGACAGCTATATAGAAGAAACACAGGTGGAAGCCAATCCGGATCAGGATCTGTTGTACAGCATCCAGGTGGGACGTTATTCTTCTATTGCAAGAGATACCAAGATGATCATTGACTTAAACCATGATTACAAGCGGGTTTGTCAGGGGCGGATAAGTGGTGTGGTAAATCAGCGTCCGCATCTCATCCGTCGCAAAGGTCAGGTTATTATCATGAATGACTGTTGGATCGGAAATGGTGTGATCATGCTCGGGGGAATCACGATTGGCAATGGAGCGGTTGTGGCAGCGGGGGCTGTGGTTACAAAGGATGTACCACCGTATGCGATTGTTGCCGGGAATCCGGCGAAGGTGATAGGATACCGGTTCGAGCCGGAACAGATTGCCGCGCTCAATAAGATCCGCTGGTGGAACTGGACTGCAGAGAAAGTCCGTGCGGCATCGGAGTTGTTGCTGGATGAGATAGACCCATTTATAGAAAGGTATCTGCCGGAAGCGGAACAGGAAATCGCCCGGATTCCGCAGATCGAGATTAATTCGATCGAAAAAAATTTTGCCGGTGAAGATAAAAGGTTGTTGTATATTCCTGATTTTGAACAGGATTATCCAACTTATCCGCGCGTGATCGATGCATTCGTGAGCTCCTATGCGAATACGAATTGTGAATTGCTGCTGTACGTAAAGGAGGATGCATTTGTTCCGGATAAGCTCGCTGTATTGGATCGGTTGTTTGAACAGTATGCGGATGTGGATTGTTATGTGAATGTATATGTGGGCAATCTGGAGGACGAACGGGGGCTGTTTGCACAGAGCGATGCGTATATTACAAACCGCAGCCTGGATAATGTAAAGCATATAGATATGGCAGATTTTTATGGGATACCTGTGATATCTTCGGTTGACCGGCCGATTTTTACGGAAATAAATGTGCAGAAGATGAAATTTGGCAGGTAGCGTATTTGGATAGGTAGTGATTAGAAAACGGAAAGGATGACAAAGATGGACAAGGCAATTTTGTGGGTGAACAAAGCGTTGCGGGCGTGGGAAAATCTGGATGAATATACGGATGAAGAGCGAGATCTGATATTTACAGATATAAATGCAGAATATGCACATTTTGATGGTGAAGTTCAAATGCAGGTTAAAAATGTAATATTATCAAATCTTGATATGGAAGTTGCTATGACATTTTTGTCAGTGTTGATTCAAAATGGTGCGGCAGAATACTGGGCTTCATTTTATATTCAAATAGCGGAAAATCTTGAGTTGGATAATAAATTACTTAGTGCGATAGAGTTGCATTTAAATGGGATAAAAGGGATAGACCGAAATGATTTGCAATCATTTCATGACCGCAATGTGATGCGGTGGAAAAAACAGATTCCAATACGTGCAAAGTGGAAAAAGGTTCAACAGCGGGATGCAAAAAGAATCGTTATTGTCACAGAACAGCTTCTTTCCGAGTTGCATGCTCCAACAAAAGCCGTGCTTGAGTTAGCTTATTTATTGCAACACAAGATGCATTATGAGGTAATGATTATTTCTACGCCGATTGATGTGCAAGAGATATGTTCCATTTGGAATCAGGCGTTTTGGATGCAGAATATTCCAGAATATAGTGAAAAGGGTATAAAAAGAGAATATAAAGGTGAAATGTTTTATGGATATCAGATGACGATGTCAAAAGCAAATAATGCAGATTATTCTCTGTTGTTATCCTATATTTTAGAATGGAATCCGTTATTTGTATTTAATTTCGGACTTTTTAACCCCGTCATGGATCTGCTTGCGGATTATACGACCGTTGTGGCACGAAGTATGACAACGAAACTACCGATTTCGAAGGCACAGTTTCTCGTAGGACTTCAAAACAAAGAGGATACAGAAATACAGGATTTTCAAAAAATTGTTTCTTTTGAAAAAACGTCCTTATCGTTTGAACCGGCGAAACGCGTGCATACAAGGTTGATGTATCAGATGGAGGAAAAACAGTTTTTGTGTGTGATAGTGGGGAACCGGTTAGAAGAAGATGTAGATGAGTCATTTGTACAGATGCTGCATGAGATAAGTGTAGAGAATGAAAGAATCGCATTTGTTTTTATTGGAAAGGTCGAAAAGAAAAAGGAAGAATTACAGAAACAAATACCAGATAGGCAATTGTATTTCATTGATTACTGTGATGATTTGATGGGAATCTATCAAATCATGAATTTGTATGTTAACCCGCGAAGACAGGGAGGAGGCTATAGCGCAGCAATGGCAATAGCGGCAGGCCTGCCGGTTATAACGTGCGATTACGGGGATGTTGCCTATCATGTCGGAACAGAATTCTCTGTATCGGATTATGAAAAAATGGAACAGGAAGTGCTTCATTATGCGGAGGATTCAGCGTATAATGATGAGAAAAAAAGACAGGCCGAGGAACGGGCGAAGGATATGACAGAAGATAACACATTTCGTGTGATGGAAGATAATATTAACAAACTGATAAAAGAAATCTATACAGGGGGGATAAGATGATTGATTTTAACATAGCTCCTTTCACGGGGAATGAAATTGAATATATGAGACAGGCAGTCCAAAACAAGAAAATTTGTGGGGATGGTCCGTTTACAAAAAAATGCCATAATTGGATTGAAAATCGATTTCATGCACAAAAAGTATTGCTTACAACGAGTGGCACAACCGCATTGGAGATGGCAGCGATTCTTTGTGATTTGCATGAAGGCGATGAAGTGATTTTGCCAAGCTATACATTTTCAAGTACAGCTACGTCGGTTGTTTTAACAGGTGCAAAACTTGTGTTTGTCGATATTCGTCCAGATACTATGAATATTGATGAGACAAAGATTGAGGATGCCATAACAGATAAGACAAAGGCAATTATAGCTGTACATTATGCGGGTGTGGCTTGTGAGATGGATACAATTATGGAGATTGCGAGACGATACAATCTGAAAGTAATTGAAGATGCTGCACAGGGTGTTATGAGCACATATAAGGGTAGATATCTTGGCACGATTGGCGATTTTGGGTGTTATTCGTTCCATGAAACAAAGAACTATTCCATGGGCGAAGGCGGTGCGTTGGTTATTAATGACGCAAGGTACAATGAGCGAGCGGAAATTTTACGAGAAAAGGGTACAAATCGCGCAAAATTTTTCCGTGGACAGATAGATAAATATACGTGGGTGGATTACGGAAGCAGTTATTTGCCAAGTGACTTAAATGCAGCATATCTGTATGCACAGTTGGAAAAGGCAGAGGAAGTAAATGATAATCGGTTGACGTCGTGGAATGCCTATCATGATGCATTTAGAGAATTAGGGAAGACGGGAAAACTAGAATTGCCTGTGATTCCGAAAGGATGTGTACATAATGCGCATATGTATTATGTGAAGTTGCGTGACTTGAAACAACGAACGGAATTTTTGTCTTATATGCGGGAAAATGAGATCTACAGTGTATTTCACTATATTCCGCTGCATTCTTCCCCTGCAGGGATGCGTTTTGGTATATTTCATGGAGAAGATAAATATACGACAATTGAAAGTGAGCGTATAGCCAGACTGCCGATGTATTATGGATTATCAGAAAAGAATCGGGAGTATGTGATTAAAAAAGTTGTGCAGTTTTTTGATGAATAACCGGGAGGAGGAATACGATGATTTTGGTATTTGGTGCAACAGGATATGTGGGGCGTTATTTATGTCCATATTTAAAGAAAAAAGGATATGATGTTTTAGCGCTGGGAAGATCAAAAAAAGTAAAGCAATTTCTGGAAGACAGGGATGTGAAATTTCAGTACTGTGACCTGGAGGATGAAGATGCATTTGACAAAATCGATTCTGATGGCGTGGAGGCGATTATAGATTTGTCTGCATGTCTTGCCGAACTGGAGACACCCGTAGAGCAGTTTTTTAAGATAAACACATTGGGTGTGTACCGGATTTTAGAATTTGCAAGAAAAAATAATATCAAAAAAGTGATTGTGACATCGTCACATAAGGTGTACAACGATATCCACAAAGAAGGAAAAATATCGGAAGCGGATGGGATTTCTTTTACAGGAGATCATTCGCCATATATTATTTCCAAGATTGCTGCAGAGAATTTTGTGGAATATTATAATAAAGACTTTGGAATGCAGGCGGTTGCGTTACGACTGACTGGCGTGCATGGGTATGGAGAAATATTAGGGCATCTGAATGCAGATGGCTCTTATGTAAAAAGTACATTTGAAAAGTTTTTTGAAGCAGCGTTAAAAGGTGATCGTATGGAAGTGTGGGGCGATACATCCATTAAAAGGGATCATATTTATATAAAAGATGTTTTGTGTGCGATAGAAGCGGCTATCAGAAGCAACGAGGCAAAGGGAATTTATAATATTGCAACGGGAGTGGGATATTCGCAGCTGGATGAAGCCCGCGCGCTTGCTGAAGTTTTTATGACAACGAAAAAATCAGATGTTATTGAATGCCCGGAAAAGCCAGGCCTAAGCCGGGGGTATGTCTATGATATTAACAAAGCCAGAAAAGAACTGGGATGGGAACCAGAGTATGTGGATCTGGTCGAGATGCTCCGGGATTATAAAAAAGAGTGGGAAAGCAAAGAATATCATAATTATCATTACATTCGGAAAGAGGACCAGCCGGTCACATTGTAAGTTATGAACGTATTTAATGTAAAGGAAAATTGTTTTTTTACTGGGCGGGCAGCTACAGCTATTTATCTGATTTTAAAAGCAGAGAATATTGACGGGAAAAAAGTTCTATTTCCAGCCAATATTTGCTATGCGGCGATTTATCCAGCATTGTATGCAGGATGTTTCCCTGTGTTTTGCGATGTCAGTGAAAAAGATGGAAATGTTACATACGAAGAAGTATGTGCCTATATTGATTCAGTATCTGCTATTGTACTGCCTCATATGTACGGAAATCCGGTACAGGATACTGAGAAGATACGCAGACTGTGTACGGAAAGAAGTGTTTTATTGATTGAAGATTGTGCATCTTCGATGGGGACTTTTCTGCCAGAAGGCATGTGTGGTTCTTTTGGGGATTATTCAGTATTTAGTACAGGATATTCCAAAACGGTGGATATTGGGAATGGTGGTTTTTTGTTAACTGACCGGTCTGTAGATACATTGTGGGATATTTATGGATGCCTTCCGGTATGGAACCGGCAGATAGAAGAAAATGATGCGTTTTTTTCAAGGCTGTACAGATTGATTCGTAACAACCGGGAACAAAATCTTGCATGTTATGTGTGGGAAGGTTTACGGAATCATATGAGGGATGTATTTTTATATCAATACCCAGGAATTGACATAAAAATACAAAGCGCTGTATCTGAATTGGAGCAGATTATAGAACAGAGGAGACAAAAGACACAGCTTTATCAGACGCTTATCAATGAGACCGATGAAATAAAAAAATATGAATTTCATGAAGGCGCTGTGCCATGGAGATTTAATCTGTTGATTTCGAAAGATAAGAAACAGAAGATGATCGACACACTGTTGCTACAGAAGGTACCGGTAAGTGACTGGTATCCAGACGTAACGCCAATATTTGGAACGCAGGGGAATCATAAAAACGCAAGGGGCATGGAAGAACAGATTGTTAATTTTCCAGTGCTTCTCGAAGATGCGGAAATCCAAAGGATTTGTGATTGCATAAATCGGTTTGCGAATAGAGAAAAGAGATAAACAGATGAAAAAATTAGCGATTATAGGAGCATCCTATCTCCAGGAACCATTAATTGAACGGGCAAAAGAATTAGGATATGAGACGCATGTATTTGCATGGGCGGCCAACGATGTGGGTGAGAAAAGTGCGGATTTTTTCTATCCGATCAGTATCATTGAGAAGGATGAGATATTGGCGGTCTGTCGGAGTATAGGAATCTGCGGCATATGTACAATTGCATCGGATTTGGCTGCTGTAACCGTGAATTATGTCGCGAACAGACTTGGACTTCCTGGAAATTCAGAAGAAGCTTCTTTATTAGCGAGCAACAAATATTATATGCGGAAAGCTTTTTTTGAGGGGAATTGTCCATCCCCGAAAAGCATCCGGGTGTCAGGAATGGAAGATTTGAAAGATGTACAACTCACATATCCGGTGATTGTAAAACCATTGGATCGTTCCGGAAGCCGGGGCATAACGAAACTGCAGAGCGCAGATGGCCTGGAGCAGGCAATCGCAGATGCAAAGGATCAAGGGTTTGAGAAATACGCATTGGTGGAGGAATTTGCAACCGGGGATGAGTACAGTGTAGAATGTATTTCTTATCATGGAGAACATCATTTTTTGGCGATGACAAAGAAATATACTACAGGCGAACCACATTTTATCGAGACCGGACATATCGAGCCATCGGGCGTGTCAGATGCAGTGCTGGAACAGGTAAAACAAGTTGTATTTCATGCACTTGATACATTGAAGATCACAGACAGTGCATCTCATACGGAGCTGAAGATATCAAAGGATGGCGATATAAAGCTGATTGAGATAGGCGGACGTATGGGCGGCGATTACATAGGTAGTGATCTGGTACGTATATCAACAGGGGTAGATTTTGTACGGGCAGTGATTCAGGTCGCTGTTGGAGAAACACCGGATTTAAGTATTGTTCAACAACCAGAGATTGCAGCGGTGCGGTTTGTCCTTAATCAGGAAGATAAAGAAGTTTTGGCAAAACTAGAGAAGGAACATCCAGAATTTATTGTGTTAAAGTATGCTTGGGATGAAACGAATCAGGTCGTGGATAGTTCTACAAGATGGGGAGTATGCCTGATGCATGCAAAAAATCAATCAGATCTAGAACCGTATCTTACTTCGGTTGACCGGCCGATTTTCAAAGAACAATGTTGACGGATCAATAACTACCAGCCGGGATTAAATAATCCCGGCTGTTTTTAACATGGTCACTATTCTCACATCGTAACTGTGATATTCTTTCACTTTCTCATATCCATTTTTTGCAATCTGTTCCCGTTCTTCATCATGTGCCAGATAATAGTCGATTTTGGCGAGCATATCCGGGATGCTGTCATAGAGGACGATATCTTCGTCCGGGACGAAAATCTCCGGGACTTCAGCCTGATAATTCGACAGTACGAAGCCGCCACATGCCATCAGGTCAAATATACGGAGTGGCAGTCCGGTTTTGATCGGGCGGTTCGTCATGTTCAGGTTGATCTTGCTGCATTTGATGATCTGCGGCATCATGTCGTTCGAATCTGCACCGCCACGACATCTGACATGTTTTAATGGCGTGGTATCGGTCAGCGTCCACAGGTCAAATTGATAGTGGATTCCCTGCTTTTGTAATTCCTCAAAATGCGCGCCGATTGCATTGCAGGTGCGGATGCGTTCCTGTTCGGTGCATTTGTAACCGAGATAGGTGTCGGCGACGATGCCTTTCACATCTTCCGCGTAGTCTTCGCCAAGCGGTGCCCAATCGGCATATTTCTTGAATTCCTGCGCCCATTCGTCGGTGATGGAATCCTCCAACAGATTGTAACCATAGACATTCAACTGGGCATTGATCAGTCCATCGACATAGCCGCGCATCGCATCCGGCAGGTCTTTCTCAATCGAGTTATAGCGGGTTTTCTCAGAGTATAGCGAACCGACGAAGGATATGTCACAGTCGTATCTGCGATGATCGTCGGCAGTTACTTTCACTGCATCCCAGGTTGCAACATCTGCGCCCATTGGCAGATGGAAGATACAGTCCGGGTTGGCTGGAGCGAATTTCTCCCATTGCATACGATCTAAGACGAAGATCCGGTTTGTTGGGTAGGCAATCGTCTCGGAATAGAGCTGGAAACTTGGGCAGTCGACCGTCCATGATAGATACGGGAGTTTAAAAACCTTACAGCAGCGTGCGATAATTGGCTGGAAATTCACAGTAAATACGCAGGATGCATCCGGATATTTCTGAATCAGATCCGCCAGTGCTTCGAGATAGCCTTTGTCGTAGTCGACGCTTTCGAACTTCCGATTCATTGTAATAATCGTGATGCCCAGCCGCTGCATTGCATTTGTAATTCCTTTTTCACAGATACTTCCCCATTTGCAATAAATGATCTTCATAGTTGTAGCTCCCCGCTTTCTTCCGAAGTAATATAAGGATATTATAATCGAGATGCGTGGGGGATGCAATGTTGCAAATGACGGTGGCTGTATTTTTCTTACCTCCCCCATTTATCAACTTTCCGGCACAGCTTGTCCATATGCAGCAGCTTGAACAGCAGGCGACGGACGTGGTCAACCAGAGAACCGGCAAGCCAGATGGCGAGCGCGGCACCGATTGCGATCAGGCAGGTTACGACGGCATTGTATCTGACTGCCCACGTGAACGCGTCGGACAGGAAATGATCCCACATGAGCGGTTCCGCATGCAGAAGATAGACACCGAAGGATACCGGTGCGAAGAACCGGATCAGTGTCTGCATGCATTTACCAGGTCTTAGTTTTGCGAAGAACAATACGAGGAATACGCCGCAGAAGAGAACTCCCGGTGCGGTATAACGCACGAATGCGTCTCCGTGTGACGGTACCTGATACAGACGCATGGTCAGCTTCTCGATTGCGAACTTGCCGAGCCACGTGAGTGCGGCACATACAAAATAAGCGAGTAATGCGGTGCGCTTCGATATGGTGTCTTCTATGTGATATTTCCGGATATAGGCCCCAACCAGATACAGAACAGTAATCCAGAGGAAGGAGTATCCGCGTCCGGCGCCTGTCGTATCCATGTCGAAGATCGAAGGGATGAGCGGAACGAATGAGAAGATCATAGCCAGTGTAATCATCAGGCGGTCGCATGATTTCCGGTCCAGTGTCTCAATCAGGCGATTGAGAAATGGAATGAAGAAGAACATGCAGAAATAAGCTGTGAAATACCAGTACACATCGCTGAATGCAAATGGAAATAACGCTCGGATTACAACCGTCTTCGTTACGACCTCCGGTTTCGCAATATAGAATCCAAGCGTGATCAGGCATGTATAGAACAGCACCTGCAGATAGAGCTGCAGAATGCGGGAATAGCGGAACTTTGCCCCGTAGTTTAAGTATCCGGAGATAATCGCGTAACAGTTTACGGCACAGAAGCATAGAATCTCGATCACGTATCCAAGCTCGTAATGCCAGGAAAATATATTGGAACTGCTTAAAATCCCGTTGCCAAGTACATGTAGAAGCGCAACCATGATCATAGACACGATCTTTAATAGATCAATACCGTAATTGCGTTCTGCATGAGCCGGATTTTTTTCATTTGCATGGCACATGTTTTTCCCTCCGTTCGCGAATCATTAGAATCTTATTTTTGCATCCGCGTGCTTCCAATTATAACATTGTTCTTCCCTTGTTGCAACGCATCCGGGTGTGCATGCATAAAAATACCGCGGCATGCATAGAATTTGCCAAGATGCGTAGAAATGGCACATAAGTATGGATTCCGTTCTGTATAACACAGCCTGTGATGGCTTTGCCTATGATGAGGATAAATTAGAACTGCTTGTGAAATATGACAACAATCTGACGAGTGTTCAGCAGCTTTTGAAACCGGACTGTATAACGATCGTCAACAGCCAGTTTCTTGTCGCTTACCGGAATGCCTATGATAACGCAGGAGATCCTCTTTTGGAGTCTGCCCTGCTCCAGATCGGATATGACAATATACCCAAATGCTTTGGACTTATGGATACGTCTGCGGTGCGGGCTGTAGGCGCAGATCAGGTCCAGGCTCTGCCGGGCTTATCGCTCACGGGCCGGGATGTACTGATCGGGTTTGTCGATACAGGCATTGATTTTGCCAATCCCCTGTTTCTGCGGCCGGACGGGACGACACGTGTGACAGCGATATGGGATCAGACGGAGGCTGCTTATCGTGACAACCGGGAAGAGACCACAGCGGTGTTTGGATATGGGAGGGAATACACGGAACCGGTGCTTTCTGCGGCGATCCGTTCCGGACAGCCATACAATGAGGTGCCATGCCGTGACGAAGAGGGGCATGGTACATTTCTGGCGTCTGTGGCAGCCGGAAATGTGTATCTGGACGATGCGGAGAGCTTCTCCGGTGTTGCACCGGAGGCGGAGATTGTTATGGTGAAGCTGAGGCAGGCGCGCCGGCGCTTGCGGGAGTTCTATCTGATTGCCGATGATGTTCCGTGTTATTCGGAGGCGGATATCATGCTGGGCGTAAAATATCTGATCAACAAGGCATTAGAGCTTCGCAAACCTCTGGTCATCTGTCTGGGGATAGGCACCAGCCAGGGGGATCATAATGGGAATCTGAACCTGGAACTGTATCTTGATACGATTGTGACACTTCCGGGGATCTGTGTAGTTGCAAGTGCCGGAAATGAACTGGGAAGTGGAGGACATTTCTCGAGTAATGCTTCGTATAGCCTGAATAATCAGAATAATTCTTTGCAGACGCGTGCGAGGCTTGTGCGGGGTGAAACAGAGATCTTCGTTGGCGCAGATCATCCGGGCTTCTGCATGGAGCTGTGGGGGCGTGCCCCGAGTCTGTATCAGGTTGCAATCGTCTCACCGACCGGAGAACGGTTTGAACGGCTGGTGCCCAATCAGGATAACTATGGTCTGATCACGTTTCTATATGAGGGGACAATGCTTTATGCGGAAAATATCGTCGTGGAGAATAATTCTGGGGATCCGCTTGTGCTGCTTAGGTTCGAGCGTCCAACTGCGGGCATCTGGAAGGTGGAGGTTGCGGAAAGCTATAACAGTTTTCCTGCCGGGTATGATGTATGGCTGCCAATCCGCCGGTTCCTGCGGGGAGATATACGGTTTACGAGACCGGATCCGGAAGTTATCTTATGTGCACCTGCAAATGCACGTGGCACGATTACGGTTGCAGGGTATAATCACCGGGATAATTCGATGTATCAGGAATCGAGCCGTGGATATACAAGAAAAGGACGCATCCAGCCGGATTTTGCGGCTCCTGCGGTAGAGGTATATGGTGCATTTGCCGGTGGAAGCGGTACCCGGCCGTTGTTTGCCCGCCGGAGTGGCACGAGTGTGGCAGCAGCTTTTGCAGCCGGGGCAGCAGCATTGCTTCTGGAGTGGGGAATCGTGCAGGGAAACCGGTATAGTCTGAATACAGAGGTGATCCGCCAGCTGCTGATCCGGGGGACGAAACCGGTCGTGGATACGGTTTATCCGAATCCATCCTGGGGCTGGGGAGTTCTGGATCTTGCGCGGGCATTTGAACTGCTGCGGTCGGGCAGCGGGCGCTGAGCTATTTGACGGTATAGAAGCGGAAGAATCTCCCGGGTATGTGCACACGGTCATTTGTTTGTACTACTGCACCCGTTCATTTGTTGGTACTACTTGACATGAAGGTATGGTTCTCGATATAATAAAACTTACGGTACAGAACATATAATAGGAGCTGTATAAGTATGATATGTAAACATTGCAAAGCGGAAAACGAAGAGGATGCATTGTTTTGCAGCAACTGCGGAAAACCGCTTGAAGACGAAGAACAAGAGAACGGTACGGAGACACGTGGGAATACGAAGCTGTATATCGGCATATCGATTGCACTGATGATATTCCTGGCGAGCGGTCTTGTATTTGGGTTCTTTTATTTCAGTAATAAAGTACAAAAAGCGAATGATGAACGTAATACGATTGCTTCCGAGAGTGACGTGGCGGCGAATTATTTCCGGTCGCAGATCCGTGAGCAGGAAGATGCCATCTCTGAACTTCAGTCAGAGATTGATATGCTGAAGGGATCAATCTCAGACTACCAGACAAAGGTATCGGATTATGAGAAGCAGATCGCAGACCTTGAGGATAAGGAAGAAGCGATGGATGGGCTTGCAAGCTTTACAGATGCGGTTCCTTCACAGGGGTATGAAGATATGTTCGTCAGTGACACGTTTCTGAAGTTCACGAATACAGAAAGCGATGAGACGGATGGCGATGGTACGGAAAGCACCACGACGGCATCTAACCAGCAAAGCAATGAGGCGGTTCTGCGTGTGTGTATCTCTGGCGATATTGAGGTAAGTGTGGAATCTTCCGATGAGGAAGTGGTGAGCTATGCATGGGACACAGCACCGGTTGGACCATCTGTTGCGCGGCTGCGTGTCATTGCAGGTAAGAAGGGAACGGCGATTCTTACCTTCACGAACAATCTGAACGAGGAACAGATCAAAGTTTATGTCTATGTGCAGTAGAAAAAACCGGGAATCCGATTAGGACTCCCGGTTTTTTTCTGTTCTTATACAGTTGGTGCCTTGTAGTTATCAGAGATTGTTCCGAATTCCTTGTATTCCTGAATTCTTGACTGGATACGCTCTGACTGGTCTAACAGGTTGCTGATGGATGCATTGTGGTTTAAGTGATCGATCAGCGTTGCGATATACTTGCTCAGATCGGCTGACTCATACCAGTCGTGCTTGAATAACTCCGGATCCTGATAAGTCAGATTCGTTGTGATGACCTTCTCAATCGTGCCCTCGGCCTTCGCCTGATCGAAGATATCCAATCCTGCTGTGAACAGACCAAAGGTTGCAAGACAGTAAACACGTCTTGCCTTCCGTGCCTTCAGCTGACGTGCAACATCTAACATGCTCTCGCCGGATGCAATCATATCGTCGATGATGATAACATCCTTGTCTTCTACGCTGTCACCGAGGAACTCATGGGCAACGATAGGGTTCTTGCCATTTACAACGGTTGTATAGTCACGTCTCTTATAGAACATACCTACATCGACACCTAAGTGGTTTGCGAAGTAGATGGCACGGTTCATGGCACCTTCGTCCGGGCTGATGACCATCATGTGATCGCTGTCGAGTGTCAGGTCCGGTGTTGTGCGGAGCAGTGTCTTGATGAACTGGTATGTCGGCATGATGTTCTCGAAACCGCTGTAAGGAATGGCGTTTTGTACACGAGGATCATGTGCGTCAAATGTGATAATGTTGTCAACGCCAAGTCCGACCAATTCCTGCAATGCAATTGCACAATCCAGAGACTCACGGCTGCTGCGCTTATGCTGGCGGCTCTCATACATGAAAGGCATGATAACCGTAATACGGTTTGCTTTGCCTGCCATGGCAGCGATGACACGCTTCATATCGGAATAATGATCGTCCGGAGACATCATGTTTGTCTTGCCACAGATCTTGTACCCGATACTGTGGTTTACAACATCGACCATGATATACACATCAGTACCACGTACGGAATCCTGCAAAGTACCCTTTGCTTCACCGGAACCGAAACGAGGACAAGAGGATTTTAAGATATAGGAATCTCTCTCGTAACCGGCAAAGGTAATATTGTCCTTGTGCTCGTTGTGTCGTTCTGCTCTCCAGCGTGCAAGATAGCGATCAACCTTTTCTCCGAGTGCCTTGCAGCTCTCCAAAGGGATAATTCCCAGCTTACCAACCGGAACTGTAATAAGATGACTTGAATCTGGCATGATTTTTTCCTCCATTGTGTGATTACAGCTTAGAACCCTGCATCATTTCATTTTTTCTTTTTTGGTACCTTATGTTTTCACCATACAGATGAAGTACGGTGTAACTTTCTACAATACGGGACATGATTCGCTCGGAATACCGTTCCTGCAGATCCTGCATGGACAGATTCGTTGAGATGACGGTTGACTTCCCGTCGAGTTCCCGTTGATTGATGATTGCGAACAGGCTGGAGCAGACGAAGGTGTTCGTTGTCTCCGTCCCGAGATCATCGATTATCAACAATTCGCTATTATATATATAATTGTATAATTCTTCAAGTTCAAATTTTTTATTCATCAGATATTGCCCGAATATCTGCTCGAAAATATCGATTGCCGAGAGATACAGGACAGTATGACCGGAATCAAGCAGAGATTTCGCGATGCAGTTCGTCAGAAATGTTTTGCCAAGCCCCGGTTCGCCGTAGAGAAGCAGGTTCCCGCGCTCTGTTTCCTGCGTAGAGAAACGAGCAACAAAATCTTTTGTGATCTGCAGGATGTTACATGCATTGTCATAGGGCGCTGTGGCCCATCTGCGGGAAGCAGAAGCCTCACGGCTGTAGTAGTTCAGGTCAAATGTATCGAAATTCTCTTTGTCAAGAACATGTGACATGTTCGACTGCTGATATAAGGAATCCACAATCCGGCGTTTGAAACACTCGCACATTCTGCCGTCGATATATCCCTGATCGTTACAGACCGGGCAGTCGTAGATTGGATCAAGGTAGGTGGCAGGGTAGCCGTGCATGAGCAAAAGCTCTCTGATGCGGGCGGTGTTATCCCGGTTCTGTGCAGAGACGGCAGCGTTCGCTGTACCGGTCTGCGTGGTCTGTCCGGGATCGGTCAGACGCTTCTTCGCAAGCGCAATATAAGATAACCGGCTACTTTGCCGCAGCTGTTTTATCTCCGGAATCTTCTCGTCGATTTCTTCCTCGCGGTCCTGGAGTGCCAGCCTGTTTTTCAGACGCAGCTGTTCGTAGTCATGCAAAATGGATTCTTTTTTCAGTAGCTGGATATTCATTTCTTATTTACCTCTTTGTGGAACAGCTGTTCCATCTCATCAAGCTCGGATGACATATCGCTGTGCGTGTAATTCGTAAAATTATTGTTGGATTTCTTCACATTCGTCTTCGCCGTCTGCTTCTTGGACTTTTCCTGTTCGAATGCGAGATCTGCCTGACGGATTCCCTCGAAATCCTTCACCCCGGCATTGTGCCATTTCGTCAGGATGCCATTGGCATATTTAATCGTCGGATTCTCAGGGTGGGCAGCTGCGGTACGCTTGCAGGCTTCCTTGATGATTGCCTCAGAGAAACCGTAATCCTGTGTCCATGTCTTGAAGAGCTCCTGTGTCGTTGTTGTGATCGCGGTAGTTTTCAATCCGAGTGTGCCATACACGATGCGGCATATGTTGCCGAGCAGAGCGTGCTGCTCTTTCGCCTGTTCCTTTGTACGGATCCCGTCCTGATACCAGCCGATCGCGGTTGCCTCCATATAACGGCAGCTTTTCTTGTCCATGGTTGCACAGTATTCAACCAGATATTCGAATAATTCAATCTCAAATCCAAGTGTATCATAGATGTAGAGAAGACACCGTGTGTCGGAAGCGGAAAGCGTCTTTCCGAACAATGTCTCTACCAGATATACTATATTCTCCCAGTTCTCATCCTGCAATACCTTTTCCAGATCTTTTTTGGAGAAATCCGGTTTTGCCGGTGCGGACAGGTCGACCGCAACTGCCGAGATCGGAACAATCTTGCCGGAACGGACCGGAGATGGATCCGTAGTGCTCTCAGTAATCGATGGTTCCGCATTTGCCACAGAATCACCTGCTTTGGTTGACTGGCTGATTGCAGTGCCGGTCTTGACATCCTCGCGCAGCAATGCAAATGCATCTGCGTCCTCCGATAAGGAAAGCTCCGGTGCCTGCAGTGGCAGCATCACAATCCCGGTCGGCTGGCCCTTGCCGTCAAATGTAAGACGCAGGGCATTCTTAGTTACCCAGTATTTGATCGCCCGGCAGATATCCTTCTCCGTGAGGTTGAAATGATCTGCAATCTCTGCGACAGAGATCTGTCGGTTGCCGTTCAACAGGCGGACAAGATATAGATAAACCTTTACAAACTCTCCGTTTGCATCTGTCATGTAATAGTCAATAAAAAAATTAGATATGGAAGAATAAGTCTCGCTGTTTTCAGTTGAAATAGTAATTGTCTTCATAGTTTTTTGAACCTTCCCTTCACCGCTTCCATCAGAAGCATTTCAAATTATAGCATGAAGAAAATTAAATTCAAGCGAACACCTTTTCGGCAGGACTCCATCAGAAAAATGTGGAAAATGTGGAAAATGTGGATAACAAGTTACCATAAAAAACGGGATGACGTGTTTATGCTGACTGAGGGAATTCTGTCGTAAAAATTATGTTAACAAAAAAGAAAAGACCTGTTGAAAAACTTTTCCCCAACAGGTCTGTGGATAATGTGGATAACTAATTTTTTAAGAGGGTATTTCCGATAGAATCAACGTTTCCGGCCCCCATAGTTATCAACAAATCATTTTTTTTGCAATTTTTTTCGACAAAGTCTGCAATGCTGTCAAAATCACCAAGATAGATCGCGTGTCCACCATGGGCATTGATCTTGTCACAGACATCCTTCGAGGATACAATGCCTGTATCCTTCTCACGTGCGGCGTAAATATCTGCTAAGATGACATGGTCGCAGACAGATAATGCCTGTCCGAATTCGTCAAGCAATGCCTTCGTACGGGAATAGGTATGTGGCTGGAAGATGCACCACAGCTCGTTGTGCGGTGTGTTCTTCGCAGCTGCCAGTGTTGCGGCGATCTCTGTCGGATGGTGCGCATAGTCATCCACGATCTTGACGCCATTTGCAGTCACACCCTTGTGCTCGAAACGACGGTGTGCGCTCGAACATTTCTCGAGACCTGCCTTCGTATATTTGCGGTCGATGCCTAGGAAATCAGCAACTGCGATGACAGACAGGGAATTCATGACATTGTGGATGCCGGTCGCATGCAGCGCGATACGGTCCTGTTTCTCGCCGTGTACAACCAGTGTATAGGTTGGATGCCCCTCCTCGTCGAATTCGATATCTGTGGCACGGTAATCGTTTTCCTTGTTCATGCCGAAAGAAAGGATCTTACAGTGCAGATCCTGGGTTACGTGGCGGTAGTATTTCATGTCACCGTTTACAACGAGCAGACCGTTATCCGGAAGAATTTCTGCAAATGTCTTGAAGGAATCTGCAATTTCTTCAATGCCACTGAAGAAATCAAGGTGGTCTGCGTCTACATTCAGGATGATGCTTATGTATGGATGGAATGCGTGATAACTGTTCGTGTACTCGCACGCCTCTGTTACAAAATAATCGGAGTGGCCGACACGGATGTTGCCGCCGATCGCGTCAAGCATACCGCCGATGGAAATCGTAGGATCCGTGCCTGCTTCGAGCAGCACATAGGAGAGCATGGAGGTTGTCGTTGTTTTACCGTGCGTACCACTTACAGCGACGCCGTATTTATAGTTGAGCATAATCTGTCCGAGCAGCTGGGCACGTGTAAGCATTGGGATATCCCTGCGTGTGACTTCCACAAACTCCGGATTATTCTGATGGATCGCTGCCGTATATACAACCAGATCAATATCATCCGTGATATTTTCCGCGGTCTGACCGATGTAGATGGTTGCACCGAGATTTCTCAGAATCTCTGTGATCTCGGATTCCTTCATATCTGAACCGGACACGGTAAAGCCCTCCTGCAGCAAAATCTCTGCAAGTCCGCTCATGCTGATTCCGCCGATCCCGATAAAATGAACATGCATCGGTTTATTAAAATCTACTTTATACATGATGATCTGCCTTTCTCTTTTTTTTCTTCCTATTATAGCATGATTGATTCACTTTACAACTTATTTAACAACGCATTTACAAAAATATCTCATGTCGATGATTGACTTCTATTATATTTTATGACATTATATAAAATAGTAGTTTCTAAGAAATTACAGACACATAAAGAGAGGATTTTTAGGAGGAAAAACATGAAAGTATGTGAGATGTGTGGAGCACAGAATGATGATGTCTTCACAAAATGTTCTGTATGTGGCGCAGATCTGCCATCGCCGAATGGTGACGTAGGCGATGACGAGAAAACTGTATTGATCGATCCAACGGAGGCAGCTGCACCACAGTCAGGTTTGTCACTGAAGACAGACACGAATACATATGGCCAGACAGATGCAAATGCAGCACAGCCACAGCCTGAATTCGGTGGACAGCCACAGGGAATGCCTGGACAGCCTGGATTCGGCGGACAGCCACAGGGAATGCCTGGACAGCCTGGATTTGGCGGACAGCCATCACAGCAGCCAAAGTCTAAGAAGGGACTGATCTTCGGTGTTTTAGGTGCAGCAGTCGTTGTACTTGCGGTTGCTCTGGTTTTGATCTTCAAGGGAGGATTTGGCGGAAATGGTGCAAAGTCTCCGGAAGATGTAGCAAGATTGTTTATTGAAGCAATGGATGAGAAGGATGCAGATAAGATGGCAAAGCTCTGCCCGCCATTCCTTGATCCGGGTAAGGATGAGATTGAGGACATGATCAGCATGTACGATGGTATGGACGTGAAGTTCACTTATGAGGGCGTTGAGAGCAAGGATGAGTACAAAGGAGATGACCTGAAGGATTTCGAGGATGAAGTATCTGATTATGCAGATAAGAACATCAAACTGCAGGGTGCCTGTGATCTGGAGTTCTCCTTCAACATCAAGATGACTTATCTGGGAGAAAACTACGATGAGTCAAGCACCTATACATTGAAATGTATCAAGTACAAGGGTAAATGGTATCTCTATGAATAAGAAGACACAGGCAGTTTTGACAATCTGTGTGGATATAAGTATGCTGGCGGTAATTGTTGCCGCCAGCTATTTATTACTCACGGGACGTGTACAGGGATGGCTGCAGATTGCTGCGCAGACGGCAGTAATCATTGCAATTCCAACGATTTTTTTTCTGACATTTCTGACCTTCGGAACATCCAGATATGAGAAACTGAAGATGGAAGATGACGATGTGAACGATGCAGACGATACGCACGATGTACAGCCGGGAGCTGCCCAGCAGCCGGCACCGAACACGCAGAAGCATACAGCACCGGAAACAGACAGTACTACTCAAACGTAATACTGTCTGCCCATTTCAACATGGTTGGTTCCAATTCGTTATAATCACGGGCTTTACATACAAATTCACAGATCCAGTAGTTCTGCCCTTCCTGCAGCATACAGTGCAGATATGTGTATCTGGCACCTGACACTGTCAGGCTGTTGCTGAAGTAATAATAGTTGTTTCTCTGAATTAATTTATCCGTTGCAATATTATTGAGTGCACAGATCTCTTTTGCATAATCGCGAAGACCGGAGATCTCATAGCCCTGATATTCCAGAGTCGAAGCATTTTCCGTCTTCACAGAAAATGATACATCATCACTTACAAAATAAGCATCAAATCCGCTCATCTTGCTTTGCTTAAAATGATCGGTCAGCGTGATCGTCATCGTATCAACGGTAAAGTTCTTTGGATTGCCACTGCAGCCGCACAGCGTACATGCGATAAGAAACAGAAGCAGAAGTCCGGTTTTGATTTTCGTTTTTTTCGGACACATACATAAAACCCCTTTCCTACATGATGTCAGGTATTCGGATGCTGTCTTGAGGAGAGTCCTTCCTGTATAAATGCATCAATGTTTCGTTCGTTTGCTTTCATGATGGCAGCCAGCCGTGCCTGTTCATCCGCCTTTTCACGGGCAGCCTCTATCTCACGGCTTTTCTTTGCTTCATCCTCCGCAGCTTCGCGGTTTAACCTGGCCATAATCTCATTTGCACGGGCGAGTACATCGTCATCTACACCGGCTGGAATCTCGTCTTCTGCAAGTGCGGAAGTATCGGCAGCGGGGAAAACCGGTGCTGTCTGGGATGCCAGGGAATCTGTTGGTGTGTGCTGCGCGTCCGGATCAAGTGCCGCAGAAACAGGCTGCGTATCCACAGTTACAGCTGTATCTGCATCCGGTTTGTCTGGCTTGGACTCCGGATAGCGGACATACGGATCCTTCTCTTCGGGCCAGTTATGATAGATCAGTACATAAACAGGCTTATATACCAGGCACCACCATTTGTAAACAGTCCGCTTGGCACGCATAATAAAATTATCGTACATAAAAAGCCTCCTTTGCGTACAGTCATCTCGATGATAAAAAGCAAAAACTGCTATTATAATAGCATGAAAATGATAAGTTGGAAAGTCAAAATGGTTAATTTTTACATTGAAAAAAATGTGAAAAAAATAAGTTAAACTTACAAAAAACCATCATAATTAGGTTGTAAAACGCGCATCAACCGATTATACTAGGAGTATATGTCAAAATGGGAGAAGATTTGGCAAATAAATAAGAACGAGGTAATAAGTGATGAGAAAGACAAAGATTGTTTGTACACTGGGACCTGCAACTGACAACGAGGATGTGCTGCGAAAACTTATGCTTGCCGGAATGAATGTGGCAAGACTTAATTTCTCACATGGTACACACGAAGAACAAAAGGGACGTATGGACATGGTCAAGAAGCTGCGTGAGGAACTGGGACTTCCGGTTGCAATCCTGCTCGACACAAAAGGTCCGGAGATCCGTACCCGCGATTTTGAGGGCGGTAAAGCAGAGCTTAAGGCGGGGGATTTCTTCACACTGACAACGAGAGAGCTTGTCGGTGATAGTACCATTACCTCTATCACATATAAAGATCTGTACAAGGATGTACAGATAGGAACCCATATTCTGATCGACGATGGTCTGATTGAGCTTCAGGTAACGTCTATCAGTGGGGAGGATATTCTGTGTACAGTTATTACAGGTGGACAGGTTTCCAATCACAAGGGCATTAATGTACCGGATGTACATCTGAATATGCCGTACTTAAGCGAAGTGGATGAAAGTGATATTCTGTTTGGTATCGAGCAGGATGTAGATTTTATAGCGGCTTCGTTTGTCCGTTCCGCCAAGGATGTGTTAGAAATCCGTGAGCTGTTGAATGCCAACGGCGGAAACAATATTAACATCATTTCCAAGATCGAGAATTCGGAGGGCGTGAATCATATCGATGATATCATCTATGTATCGGATGGAATCATGGTTGCCCGTGGAGATATGGGTGTGGAGATTCCTTGTGAGGAAGTTCCGGTCATCCAGAAGATGATCATCAATAAGGTATATATGGCGGGCAAGCAGGTTATCACGGCGACACAGATGCTCGATTCCATGATCAAGAACCCGCGCCCGACACGTGCGGAGACAACAGACGTTGCAAACGCAATCTACGATGGTACAAGTGCTGTCATGCTGTCCGGCGAAAGCGCGGCAGGTAAATATCCGGTAGAGGCAGTTGAGATGATGGCAAAGATTGCAGAGCGTGCGGAGGCAGCCATTGATTATAAGAAGAATTTCTATCATTATGAGCGTGCTGCAAACCAGAATGTGACAGATGCAGTCTGCCATGCAGCCTGTACAACAGCCATCGACCTGAATGCGGCGGCTGTAATCATTGTGACGAAATCCGGTGTATCCGCAAGAAATATTTCAAAGTACAGACCAAGCTGCAACATCATTGCCGGTACGACCAGTGACAAGGCATATCGTCAGCTCAATATGTCCTGGGGCGTGACTCCGGTACATCTCGAAGAGCAGAATGAAGTGTTCACACTGTTTGATCATGCAGTGGCAGCAGGTAAGAAGCAGGGCTTGTTACAGCCGGGCGATAAGGTTGTAATTGGCGCAGGTGTACCGCTTGGTATCTCCGGAAATACAAATATGTTGAAAGTACAGGTCGTAGAGTAAGAGAGGATTTATGAAGACACTGGTGATAATACCCGCCTACAATGAGGCTGAAAATATCGTGCATACAGTGGAAAGCCTGAAGGAAGCATGCCCGGAAGTCGATTATATCATCGTAAATGACTGTTCATCGGATGCAACCGAGCAGGTGTGCGGGGCACACGGATTTGAGTATCTGTCGCTTCCGATTAATCTGGGAATCGGTGGTGGTATGCAGACCGGATACCGGTATGCATCAGAGCACGGATATGATATCGCCGTACAGATGGACGGCGACGGACAGCATAATGCAGAGTATATCCGTGAGCTGATCGCACCGATTGAACAGGGGGAAGCGGAGCTTGTGATCGGCTCCCGGTTCATCAACAAAGAGGGCTTTCAGACATCCGGGATGCGTCGTGCGGGAATTGGCGTGCTGAACACCGTGCTGCGTATATTCGGGCATGTCCGGATAACCGATGCAACAAGTGGTTTCCGGGCAGCATCGAAGGGCGTGATCGCATTTTTTGCGCAGAATTATGCGCAGGATTATCCGGAGCCGGAGTCTATCATCGCAGTGAACGCGAATGGATTCCGTGTGAAGGAAGTGCCGGTTGTTATGAATGAACGGACAGCCGGTGTGTCTTCGATCAGTCCGTGGAAGTCGGTATATTATATGATTAAGGTTACGCTGGCAATTGTGATCTACCGGATTGCCGGTAAAAAATGGGGGTAAGAAACGATGATGACAACATTATTCCGCGTGATCCTGCTTGCGTGTGTATTGGTGTATATGGCAGTGATTCTCGTGTTGATGCGGAAGGGAAGAATGAGCCTGAAATATTCTTTGATCTGGTTTCTGGCAGGTGTGGTATTGCTCGTATGTGCGATTTTTCCACAGACGATCCGGTTTTTCACACATCTGTTAGGCGTGTATTCGGAAACAAACGCGGTGTTCTTCATCGGCGTGTGCTTCCTTGTTCTGATCGTCCTTTCGCTGACATCGATTGTGTCCGGACAGACAGAGAGAATCCGGAAGCTTGTGCAGTCGCAGGCAATTCTTGAGAAACGCATTAGAGATTTGGAAGAGGAGCGTAAGACAGAGACACATGAAGAATAAATATACGGCGAAGGATCATACATTTGTGATCTGTGCGTACAAGGAAAGTAAATATCTGAAGAATTGTATCCGCTCGCTTGAGAACCAGACAGTGAAGGGACATATTCTGATAGCGACTTCCACCGACAATAAGTATATCCGTGAGGCCGCCAGGCAATATCATCTTCCTTTGCTGGTGAACGATGCACCATCCGGGATTGCTACAGACTGGAATTTTGCGTATCGGCAGGCACACACGAAGCTTGTGACGATCGCGCATCAGGATGACATCTATAATCCCGATTATCTCGAGGAGATGCTGTATGCATTGAATCATGCCAAAAATCCGATTCTGGCACATTCGTCATATTATGAGATCCGTAATGGTAAGCCGGTATATAAGAACCGTCTGCTTATGGTCAAGAAGCTGCTGATGCTTCCATTCATAACGCGTAAGACATGGAACAGTATATTCCTGCGACGGCGTTCGCTGGCGTTTGGATGTGGAATCTGCTGCCCGTCGGTGACATATGTGAAGGAGCGGCTGCCGGAAGAACCATTTGCTGTCGGATGTAAAGCAGATCTGGACTGGGAAGCATGGGAGCGGTATTCAAGATTACCGGGGGCGTTTTGCTATGTGAAAAAACCGGTGATGGGACATCGTGTCCACGAGGAATCTGAGACATCGCACGTGATTGGCGGGAACAACGGAAGATCGCCGGAGGATTATGCGATGTACCGGAAGTTCTGGCCTGCGTGGATCGCGAAGATTCTGATGCATTTCTACCAAAAAGGACAGGATAGCAACCAGTTATAGGAAATTGTAAAAATTACTTGCTATCTGAAGAAAAAAGCGTTACAATGTCAACGTGATAATTATTATCAATAAACGTTGATTTTATCATTTTATCAATATCAAAGGAAGAGTAAGGAGGATATTACCATGGCATTTAAGATTAACGATGGATGCGTTATGTGTGGAGCATGTGCAGGCGCTTGTCCTGTAGGCGCAATCTCAGAAGGCGATGGCAAGTACGAGATCGACGCTTCTCTGTGTATTTCATGCGGAGCATGTGCAGGAACTTGCCCAACAGGTGTTATCTCTGAGGAGTAATCCAATAGCGGTTACATATAGAAAAAGAGTCTTGAACAAGTCAAGGCTCTTTTCTTTATGTCCTGATTATGCAGTCAGAGTTAGATTTTCTGGATTATCACCTTCTTTTTCCTGGCGCATATTATATCCGTATAGGCATAAGAGGTCTGTGATATATCTATATTCCTTCGAAATATAATGCTGCGCCGTCTATTAAAACACATGGAATAAATGTAGGAAAACCTACAAAGAATAAAGAATGTAATTAACTATGCAAATCATATCCTACTATATATCAGAGGAAAATGCAAGTGCGCAGCAGTGAATTTCCAGCAATTAATTGTGAAAAAAATGAGAAATTGCTTTACATGTGACAGTTTTGTGATAAACTAAGTAGTACAAAAAAATTGTTTTTTGAACATATGCAAAGGAGTTGACAACTATGAAGTTAGAACGATTAAGTGAGAATCAGATACGTTGCACACTTTATAAGTCAGACCTGGCAGATAAGGAAATTCATTTGACGGAATTGGCATATGGAACAGAGAAAGCGAAAGCGCTATTCCGCGAGTTGATGCAGCAGGCATCAAGTGAATTGGGTTTTGATGTGGATAATGTCCCACTTATGATAGAAGCAATACCTGTATCGCCAGAGTGTCTGATTCTGGTAATTACGAAAGTCGACGATCCGGAAGAACTGGATACGCGATTCTCCAGATTCACACGTCCATCCGATATGGAGGATGAAGAGGATGAGAATGGAGAAGATGCAGATGGCGGTCTGGGTCTGGTGGACGAAGATGAGGATGAACAGATGCTTGCGGAGGATAATCCGGTGAATGGTCTGCTTAAGGCGATTGGAGGCCTGGCAGAGGATTTGAGTGGGCTTGTGAGCGGCAAGGGCTTGAAGCCGGGTGCAGCGAATGCTTCGGATCGCAGAACGGAGATCAGACAGGATGTGCAGGAGCAGGAACCGGAAGTGTTCCGGATTTATGCATTTAAGAATCTGGATCAGGTTATTGTATCTGCGAAACTGGTGAAGGATATATATAAGAGTGAGAACTCTTTGTACAAGAATCCGCGTGACAGCCGGTTCTATCTGTATATGACGAAGAATCAGAACACGGAGAACGAATTTGTGAAGACCTGTAATCTGCTGGGTGAATACAGTAACCGTGTGCGTACGACTTATGCGACACCGAGTCACATGCGTGAGCACTATAAGCTGATTCTGGATGCGAATGCATTACAGACGCTTGCGAAGCTGTAGAATCACAGGATTATATCCGGGACAGAATGGATATCCGGATATAGAGATATTAAAAAGATAAAATGAGAATAAAAAGATCATCGACGTTGTTATGACATCGATGATCTTTTTGTGGTGCGCCTAGCGGCGCACGTTTCTAACGGGTCAAAGTCCCGAATCCGCCCG